>MDTG01038278.1_pt1 | contig 88394 bp, 81 predicted proteins | sample 811421 | NCBI WGS metagenome assembly MDTG01 (sample SAMN05326645, study PRJNA326480) | marine metagenome | isolation source: seawater | place: Pacific Ocean: South East | collected 2011 | reverse complement strand
TTTTATCCCGAGTTTACCGAGGGATCAGTCAGGCATGGGCAGATCCTTCGGCTTCGCTCAGGATGGAAAAGAACTCAACCCCATCTTCGTTTGTAATAAATGATACTCGTACGATTCATTCGTAATCGGTACTATTTAATACCTTAAGCTTGCCAGGACTTTACCCGTGGTGGGTGGAAAGAAACCAAGGTGCTGGGTATAATCAGCTAAACTTTTTATCCCGAGTTTACCGAGGGATCAGTCAGGCATGGGCAGATCCTTCGGCTTCGCTCAGGATGGAAAAGAACTCAACCCATCTTCGTTTGTAAAAAAGATACTCGTACGATTCCATTAGTAATCGATACTATTATAATACCTCAAGCTTTAAAGGAACCTACCCGTAGCTACCTATTTTGATTCAGAAGCTTCAGTCTCACATCATTTCAGGTTTGATCACAATCAATATACAATATTTGATTATTTTATTTACATTTAATTTTCTACATATCAGAAATATCTATATATTTACATTATAATAAATTCATAATAAATAAACACTCTCAAAAATATGAATATCAATTTATTTATTAAGTCTTAAATACAGAAAGGAATTTAAAACAACGGTTTTAATTTATAGGAGGAATCCGTTTTAGTAACTGCAAACTCAAATGGCTGACATATTGTAAAGTAATAGCCAGTGCTTTACTAACTGTTCCCTCCAAAAAGGGGATTCCGAAAACCCTGAAATAGAGTAGGTGAGAAAAATTTAACGATAAAATGAAAAGAACCTTTCTAGTCTATGTAGTACTATGCACTACAATTATTTGTCTCGCACTGTCATTTAGTAATGCTCAAAGTGGTGGTTGTGGTGATTGCAGCATTGATGATAAGTGGCCGAAAGTTGGAAGCTGTTTAATTCTCATTGGAGAATATGAGGGAGATGGAGGATCTGCCATACTGGCTACTGGAGATAAAAGAAAATGCAAAGATGCTGAAAAATCAAAATGCCCTTTGGATTGGCAGACTGGTTGTTACAAAAGTGGAACTTTGCCTGAATATGTCATTCCATCATGATTAACCTTAAAGACAAAATATGTACCCAAGAAGCCCTCTTGGGTATAGTTTTGCTGGGAATTATATTGAATATATTAGTTCATTCGTGCCAGTCCCTAGATAAAAAAATAGAAGACGCAGGAATAAAGTCAATTATTGAACAAACACACAGTCTACAACTTAGTCAATTCAGTGACTCAGCCAGTTACTTGTTTTTGGAAAACGCGAGTAATTCGATGGTTGCAGAAATCAACAAGATCAAGGAATCAGAGAATTATCTTTTTATACTTGACAAAGAAATACTAGAAACACTATTTGTATTCGATAAAAATGGATTTTTTCGATTCAAAATAGAAACTGGACCCGGAGCAGAAAATGAACCAACTTCTATCCATGATTTTACGATTGACGAAAAAGAAAGAGAAATAATTATCCTTGACAGAGCTAAACAGAAATTATTCCTATTTGACTTTGACAATAACTATATCAAAACAATTCCGATCAACACATTTGCAGACTTTATAGAAATCTTTGATAATGGCCTTATACTACTTTTCCGAAACATTTACTTTCAAAAAGGTGATGCATTTGGAAACCATCAGGTACTCTTTATGGACAAGGAGGGAAGAATTATAAAACAACTACTCCCGTTAAGTAAGGGGCAAACATATCAAGCCTTTTATGAATCATTGAATCCGCTAGCTAAATCGAACAACAAGATAGTCTTCCAGCCAGCACTATCAAATCATGTCTATGAGTTTAGTCAGGATGGAGGATATATAAAAACAAGGTTTGAACTTGGAGTAAAAGATATTCTCCCAAAGATCAAAGAGATTAAGGCTATAGAAGAATTTATGAGAGAGATTGATAAAGAAAACATACTTTACTCAGTGGGTTTAATTTTCTCAACGGAGAAAATGCATATTATGCTTTATCGGAACCGAGACAGATACTTTTTTGTGACTCATCGGAGAAATGACAATAACATTTATGCCTATCCAAATATTGACAACAACTTGAATGAAATTCAGTTCATTCAACCCGTTTCACAGGATGAAAATTGGATTTATTTCAGTACGCCACCAGAGATCTTAACCAACCTGGCTCTCAAGAACCCTGAAGCCATGCCTAACATCATAGTAAAAAGTCTTGGCATGGATCGAATAATTTCAGGAGATGTAAACCCATTAATTATTAAGTTAAAAATCAACAATTGACATACACATACTTAATAAATATTATACTATTAATTAATTCCATCTTGTTTTATACAAAGCAAGATATGATTCTTGTTGAGGGAAACGAGCGAATATCATCTTTCTATCTCGATATAAGAGAAGTCACAATGGAAGAATATGCATCATTCGTAGAAGATACTGGATATATTACTTATTGTGAGAAGAATAATTCTGGCTTGATTTTCGCCCCCTCCTATGAGATTGTAAGTGGAGTGAACTGGAGGCATGACATTACCGGAAAACCCATTCCTAAAAAATTCTACAAGGTCTATCCTGTTACGCGCTTAACGATGGCTGATATTGAAGCTTATACCAAATGGGCTGGCAAAAGACTTCCGACTAAAGAAGAATGGATTTTTGCTGCTAAAGGAGGAATCTACACAAAGAATTATAAATATGTAGGAGGCAATAACCCCAGAAAACTAGGTTGGTTTGATAATAACTCTGGGGAAAGAAGAAAACCAGTATCTACTCTTAAGCCTAATGAACTGGGTCTATATGACATGGGAGGAAATGTTAGCGAATTGGTTACACAAAAAAATGACTCAATTGTTGAATGGCTTGGAGGTTCATTCTTTGATGACAAAGATTTCTTTCAACTAGAATCCATTCATAATGGGTGGAAGAGTTCGATGAAAAACTTCAATACACCCTTTGGCGGATTTAGATGTGCAAAAGACTTATGAAAAGAATTGCTACTTCAAGTTTTTTATTATTCACATTTTGTTGTGTTAGTTGTTCCGATTTAAAGAATCGAAAGTCAGATCACCAAATTTTAACTGATGAAGCTTTGAGCAAAGTTTATGAAGAAGTTGCATCCAAAAGATTTGCTTACGAGAATAGCCCAATTAACAACTTTAATGTCAATGGTTCTCTATTGACAGATATAGTGAAATCACCAGTTCTAATATTCAGGTTTTCAGAAACTAACTGCCAAGATTGTGTCAAACAAGTTGCTGAAAGTTTAGTCAAAAATTTTAGTAAAAAGAGCGATAAGATCCTAATTCTAGGTTCATTCTCCAGTGATAGAAGCCTAATGCTCTATTTAAAAAGTTTGAATTTGGATCATTTCAAATGGCTTAATGTACCTAAGGGTTCCGTAAGCAACTATTTAGATATTGAAAATATACCATACCTTTTTATTTTAAATCAAAAATTACTAATAGACAATCTTTTTATACCACATTACAAACTGAGCAACCTAACTGGAATTTATATCAATACGATCTCCCAACGACTTAAATAGCTACGTTTGGCATATCAACTTTTTACTTACCCAAGTGAACTATAGCCCATGGAACGTTTAAATGGTACTGTAAAACTCCCCTAAACCCAAGCAGCAGTAAATATAGTTTCTTCTCTCAACTGGAAATCTAATTTCAACCGGACAAACTTTGGGGAACCTTACAGTTCATAATCTGAAAAGGGGAATACCAAAAACCCTGAAAGAGAATAGGCACACTAATCAAAATAAAAAAGCTTAAGACCAAATCCTTCCCCGCCATAATTGCCTTATTGCTATTCTTTGGCTTTACTAACTCAGCTTCTGCCACTTGTAATGTAACATCTGGTCAACCTTTCAATGGCCACTGTTGGACTATTGATACCACTTGGCCCGATGGACATGTTACAAGAGATATCAGTAGATTTCAATGAAAGTTATCCTGATGATTGCCCCAATACCCTCCACCTATCCACTGCGATTCTAACAGACATTCCCAAGCCACCTTACTCAACTTCGTTTGCAACGAAGGTGCAAAAGCAGTCTATTTGTAATCGACACCTTTTTGTGCCGGAACAGACAGATTGCTTCGTCATGAAACCTTGCCCCAAATGTCTCAGGGCTCAAATTTCATTCCTCGCAATGACGAGCCCGATATTCACCCCCTACCTGGGACATAGAGGACCCTATAATATTACGAGCAAAGCGTTGGAAGATTTGAGGGGAATTTGTTGAAGATTAACTGAATTCCTACCTTGAATGGATGTTGAAATTTGGGTTACTCTTTCTAGCTCTTTATGCTCTGTTTATCATTCCATCTGTTGCCCAAACGTCCGATTTACCAATCAAGACAGATCATTACAAAACCAAGGGCTTCGACTGCGTAATCTTTCCGGAGAACTATGTCGGATTAGGAATAGGTGAAACGAAAAGGTTTACCCCCTTAAGAACTGATATAGACCTAGCGGAAAAAGCATTGGCAAGGGACCTTGCCTTGCTAAACAAGGATAAGATTAATCAAGGAAAAGATTATGGCCCAATAATTCATAAAAACCTAAAGAAATACAAGCGCCAGTACCTAGGGTTCATTGATGAAAAAGGGAACAGGATTCTTTTTATTAATTGCTTTTGGGCTAAAGAAGACAACTCTTCTTTGTGGGAAGAAGAGATGATGATTGTCCTGGACGGAGGGAGCTATTATTGGTCTGTATACTATAATCTAGACAAAGGAGAGCTTTATCAATTGATGGTGAATGGGGTGTCCTAAAAATATTTGGTTTGAGTCCATTCTGAAGGGCCGGGACCCAATATCCGCGTGGCCATCGACCGCAACCGACTCTATGATTGTCAGTGCTATTTCTATGGCTTTGATGCCTGCCTGCGCGTAGCCGCTTTGGCAAAGGCAGGTTGGTCGCTTTTTCTCCTGCCGGCAGGCAGGCAGGCAGGTAGGTTTGTTACTTTTTCTTTGGAGAGTCAAAAGAAAAGCAAGCTCAAAGACTCAGTTAGAATGATGCTCTAAAAGGACAGCCTTTTATATCCTTCGGCTTCGCTCAGGACGGAAAAGAACTCTACCCCATCTTCGTTTGTAAAAAAGATACTCGTACGGTTCATTCGTAATCGGTACTATTTAATACCTTAAGCTTGCCCGGACTTTACTCATGTGGAATGGAAAGAAACCAAGGCGTTGGGCATAATCAGCTAAACTTTTTATCCCGAGTTTACCGAGGGATCGGTCAGGCATTGGGCAGATCCTTCGGCTTCGCTCAGGATGGAAAAGAACTCAACCTCATCTTCGTTTATAACGAAGATGCCTGAGCTGTCGATTTGTTATCGACACTCTTTTGTGCCAGCAACAGACGGATTGCTTCGTCATGAAACCTTGCTAATGCATATTTCATTTCTCGCAATGACAGGGTGCTTTAACTGCGGCTGTTTAACCCAACACCTTTAAAACTCTTTACTAGTTAGCACCTGTGGTGCGAACATATATTATCTTGGACTTAAAGCCCAAATTCAAGTTAAGCACTCTTAAAATGTGAGCACTGGTTGAATTACTTAATAAATTACACCATGATTAACCCTCGAATATCCCCTATTAAAAATCTGCTTGAAGCGCTCATTGATAGAATCAGAGGTTTTAAGTATGGAGAAAAGGGAATCATATCAATTGAACTGAATGAATCTACAAGTAAGTCAGAGATTGAGACCTTGGTTTCAAAACTAGATCACAGAATGACCTTGAGATTTTATGATGCTTTTTACGGTCTACAGAAAGACGATAAACCATGGCCTCATGGTGACAACGGTGCCTTTACTGATGTAACCATGAAAAGTGGAAGGCTGGTAGCCAAAAGAGGAAATCATGGAGGCTATAAAGACGGTGGGAAATGGCTAAAAATTTCCAAACAAGAGCTAATTGACACCATATTTAAGAGTAGAGACTTCAATTTTGGGAAAATAAAAATTGAATCTAGGCTAATTAGAACGCAATGGGTTAAATCAATGAATTCAAAAGTCTTGGTTGCCTATTACCATGATATCTCCGAGATAAACAGTCAAAAAACTTGAGTATCAGTTCTAAACTCATCTTCGTTTATAACGAAGATGCCTGAGCAGTCGATTTGTAATTAATATCCTTTTGTGCCGGAACAGGCGGATTGCCACGTCCCAAGTTTGACTGAAGTCAGACTTTGTTCTCGCACAGGACTCCATTAATTGCTCAACCCAAGGCCTTTAAAACCACATCTCTATAACTCTGGCCAATGGAAATCATCTGACTACCAATCTTGATCTGATTGCCTTCAATATACTCCACCTTGGTTTTATTGATGATGTATGATTTATGTGTGCGAAGGAAGATTTGCTCAGGAAGTTCAGCCAGTAGCTTCTTCATGGTGGTGGTGACAATCAGCACTTTGTCTTTCAGGTGAACTTTCACATAATCACCTAAGGCTTCGCAGAAAAGAATGTCTTCATAAGGCGTTCGGTACATCTTCTTATCGGCCTTCAGCATAATGTAATCCTGAACTGGAAGAGAAGTGCTGTTCTGTCCCAACTTATCTTTCACCTTTTGAATGGCCTTGATAAAACGCTCGAAAGCAATAGGCTTCATCAGGTAATCGATGGCGTTCAGTTCAAAACCTTCTACGGCAAATTCAGAATAGGCGGTGGTGAAGATTACTTCCGGTTTCTTCTGTAGCGATTTATAGAAGTTCACCCCAGAAAGCTTTGGCATATTAATATCCAGAAAGAGCAGGTCTACCTCATACTTCTCTAGAAAGCTCATGGCTTCCAGAGCATCTTTGCTCTCTCCTGCCAACTCTAAGTCCGGATGATCAGCCACAAAGCCTTTCAGCACCTGACGGCTCAATGGTTCATCATCAACAATTAGGCATCGGATCATTTCAGTTTCAATTTAACTTCAAAAACTTTCTCAGTTTCAGCAATTTCGAACTCATGAGATTTTGGATAAATCAGCTCCAACCTACGCCTTACATTCTCCAGCCCAATACCTCCGTACTTGCCCTGTTCCAGGTCATCTACTTTGCCTTTATTATTGATAATGTTAAACTCTATTCCCTTTTCCACATTCAGTGTCATTTCAATAAAAGCCGACTCAGAAACACCTTTCACTCCATGCTTAAAGGCATTTTCAATCAGTGGAAAGAAGAGTAAAGGAGCTACTTTCTTATCCTTCAAATTTCCCTGCACCTCAAAATGAACCTTGGTGGAATCATCGGCCCTCAACTTTTGCAGCTCAATGTAATTCTCAATCATTTCAACCTCTTTCTCAATATCCACCTTTTCTTCTCCTACTTCATAGAGCATGTAACGCAACAGGTTGGAAAGCTCCAACACGGTCTCCGCAGTCCGTTCACTTTTGGCTAGGGCCAGAGAATAAATACTGTTCAAACTGTTGAATAGAAAGTGAGGGTTCACCTGAGTTTTCAAGGAGTTCAGTTCAATGGAAAGCTTCTCCTTTTCCACCTGCTGGAGCTTATACCACGACTTTGAAAGTGTGAGGAGTGTGCTTAATACCAGATAAATAATAAATATGGTGATCAGCACCTCAGCATCTGTGAAGGATACCATGTAGTACTCCGTTGGAAGGGCGGGCAAAATCAATTCGAACGTGAGTTCATGCACACCATAGGTAACCAATAGGAGTAACGCTACGGCCGGAATATAAAAATGATATTTGCCCTTCTTGAGAAGTTTCGGAACGAGAATCAAAAGATTCACATAAACCAAAAAGAGCAAAGGAATGTGGAACAGCAGCGAGTAGAAAAAGTCGATGAACTTCAAGAGGTTGGAAATGGCGAAATAGTTACCAATTGCATAAACGGAGAGCACCCAGAAAACCGGGTGCTGAATCCATTTTGAGTTAATGACCTGTTGAAGCTTTTTCATTCTTTCACCTTAGTATAAACCTCCGTGTTTTCAAATACCGATTCATCACTGGAGTATTTATCAAGAAACTTTTGAATCTCTTTGGGCTGAGCGGTAATTAGCACCGTTCCATCTACCATTTCATGTCTCAATCTGACCAAATTAGACTCAAATAGCTTGTTTAACTTTTCCAGATCGAATTGAGTCAATTCTAACTTCCCACCTTTCAGGCTGAGCTTCATAAATGTATGAACAGGAAAAAGGTTGGTTCCAAACACTTCTTCGGAGTACTCAGGGAGTGGATAAAGATCAAGAAATAGGTCTTTTCCAATCTTCGCCACATGGGCTTGGTAGACATACCTTTCATTTCCTCCTTTCACCACCATCTTGTAACTTTCATTGCGAGTTGCGTAAGCCGTACCTTCAATCTTTGAAGACGCATCTATCGCCTTTTGGGCAGCATCGCCCAAGGCTTTAAAGGCCTGATCTGACTCTGATTTTCCCTTATTAGGAGCCAATATCTTCTCATAAAATGCTTTGATTGAATCCTTGTCCTGTACCAATCTACCGTTGACCATCATACCGTCTGCCGCATTATACCTTACAGTCCAGTTTTCGGTTACTATCGAATCAGTATACGTTTCAACTGACTCATTTTTAGAATGCTCCTCTTCAGAGCCTCCCATGGGTAGAAATTCTATGTAATCGTCCGGCTCGTCCGGATTCATCATCCATTTACCCACAAGTTCAGGCAGATACACCAGCGTATCATCCGTATAGATTGGGAATAGTGAATACACACAGGAGCTCATCAGGAAGACCAATGCACTGAAGGCCGCAAATACTTTTAACTTTTTCATGATTTTGAGTTTTTGACTTTTCATGCTACAAATGTGGCCGAACATTCAGGCCTACTCAAATTTTATCGGTGAACACGGTGATTTTCAGGATGAACGTGGCCAAGGCCGGTAATGAGTAGTGGGTACATAGACGGAAGACGGAAGTAACTATTCATCATTCAAAATTACAGCGGCTGCTTCGACTAAGTCACTCACCTTAAAATCAGCGTATTCAGAAGCTTGCTTGTCAGTCAAGTGAATAGTTCCTATTCCTAATTTTTTAGCCGGAATAAGATCTCTTTCCTTATCTCCTATCATCCAGCTTTGGTTCGGATCGATCTTATACTTGGCTATTGCTTTTTCGAACATCAACGAATCTGGTTTGCGCAGCAAACTCTTACTTACCGACTCATGCCCCGGTGCGAAATACAAAGCATCTATTATCCCTCCGCACGCATGCTGTACAATGGCATGACATTCATACACAAATGCTTCAGTATAGCTCCCCTTAGCAATACCACTCTGGTTGGTTACTACAATCAATAGATAGCCTGCATCTTTCAAGCTTCGTAAAAAGTCCCCTACTCCCTGCTTAAGCCTAAAATCTTTCAGATCAGTAATCTGAAATCCCAACTCTTCGTTAAGCACCCCGTCTCTATCTAGAAATACGCATTTCGCAAGATTCATCTTAACATCTTTTATAGAAAACCGATCAACGCTGTGCTCAAACAGTCGTTTCTCCTTATATTCAATTTAGAGCTAAAATAAGGAAAGTTAATTTCCATCCCTGAATCGCTCTTTATTGGAAATCGTTTAGCTTTGCCGATTCCTATGAGTGATAGTATTGTATTAATTCCCACTTATAACGAAAAAGAGAACATTGCGGAAATGATTCAGACCGTAATGGCTCTTCCAAAAGATTTTCATCTACTGATAATCGATGACAATTCTCCTGATGGTACGGCCAAAATTGTAAAAAAACTTATGCCTCAGTATGAGGGCAGGCTCTATCTGGAAGAAAGAAAGGGCAAATTGGGTTTGGGTACGGCATACATTCATGGCTTCAGATGGGCGCTCAGGCGCGACTACGAGTATATTTTTGAAATGGATGCAGATTTCTCGCACAATCCGCAAGACCTTATCCGGCTCTATGAAGCCTGTGCTCTGAAAGGGAGTCATATGTCTATTGGTTCGCGCTATGTTACAGGGGTGAATGTAGTAAACTGGCCCATGAGCAGGGTTATGCTCAGCTATTTTGCCAGCCATTATGTGCGCCTTATTACGGGCATGCCCATTAACGATACCACTGCGGGGTTTAAATGTTACCATCGCTCTGTGTTGGAAACCATTGAACTGGACAGGGTTCGATTCATGGGCTATGCCTTCCAAATAGAAATGAAATTTCTTACCTGGAAATACGGATTCAGTATTGAGGAGGTACCCATCATATTTACAGACCGCACCAAAGGTGAATCGAAAATGAGTGGGGGTATTATAAAAGAAGCCGTATTGGGGGTTATTCAAATTAAACTCAACAGCCTGTTTCGAACCTTTAGGAGAGAAATGCCGCTTCAGCCCGGACTAATCGAAGCGGATGGCTTTAACGGGACTAACCCGTGAAATAATAGCCGTAGGTAAAATAAGTGTTACTCCAACCAACAGTAAGGTAATTGCATTAATGGCCACAAATCTCCACCAGTTCCAGTCAATTGGTACATGGCTCATGTAATAAGTGGCCGCATCGAGAGGAATGACCTGATAACTGTATTGTAGCCAACCAAAAATAAGGGCAATGCCGTTTCCTATTAATAGCCCCTTTAGTACCAGCCTTACACCATTAAAAGTAAAAATACGCCTAATGAGCTGATTGGTAGCCCCAAACGCTTTGAATGAACCAATCATTGAGGTGCGTTCCATAATGAGTATGAAAAGCACCGAAACCATATTGAAACAGGCCACAAACAGAATGAGGCCGATCAATATGTACACATTTTGAGTCAGTAAATTGAGCCAATCGAACACATTGGCAAATTTCTCATCCATTCGGATAGTCAGATAGCCATACTCTTCTCCGTTAACTATGTCGTTGAGCGCATCGTGTCCCGCTTCAATCTGGGCATAGTCTTCTACAAAAACCTCATAGCCCCCTACCTGATCATCGCTCCATCCGTTTAGGCTTCTCACAAGTCCAATATCTCCAATCACCACCTGAGCATCGAAATCTTCCAAACCCGAAGTAAAGATGCCCTTAACCACCAGGCTTCGAACCCTTGGAGGATCCATTATAAAATACGCCACCACCTTATCGCCAACTCCCACTTGCATTTGTCTGGCTTGTTTCTCGCTAATGAGTACCTCGTTCGAAAACTCGCCCAACTGAGAAAACACAGGAAAACTGCCCTCCTGCAAGTAAGGAGCAAAAGAAAGTGTATCGAAACTAGGCCCCATTCCTTTAAATAAAAGGCCAAAAACCTCATTGTTCATAGATATGAGGCCCGGCTTATGAGCAAATTCCTGAATGTGGCGTATTTGAGAATGCGCTAATACCTGTTCGCGTACAGAGGTTTCCAGAGTAATAGGATCTTCTTCGTAGGCGTTGGCCAGGGTGAACTTTCTAACTTGCAGATGGCCCGAAAAACTAAATATCTTGTCTTTAATGCTGTTCTGAAAACCTCCCAAAACCATAAAAGAAATAACCATAATGGCTATACCCAATGCCACACTAGCGATAGCCACTTTATGGATGGTACCAGAAAAACTACCTTTTTCGGTATTATTTATTCTTTTAGAAACGAAGTAAGGGAGGTTCAAGATAATGGTTATTTTAGCCTCAACGCTCAAAGATAAACGAAGCAGATGATTCGCCTATTCCTATCCCTTCTCATTTTTTCATGTTTTGCCTGTTCGCAAGCACAAGAAACTCAAGACCTAAGCCTGGGTGCCGAGCGCATGGACGCATACCTACCTTTATTGGAAGGCAAACGAGTGGCTTTGGTGGTAAACCAAACCTCAACCATAGGTCAAACCCATTTGGTTGATACCCTTTTAAGCAGAGGGGTAAATGTGGTGAAAGTGATGGCTCCCGAGCATGGCTTTAGAGGAGAAGCACCCGATGGTGAAACAATCGACAATACCAAAGATCCTAAAACCGGCCTGCCCATCATTTCTATTTATGGCAAAACCAAAAAACCTTCGGCCGAAATGCTAGCCGATGTGGATGTACTGATTTTCGACATTCAAGACGTGGGCGTGCGCTTCTACACTTTCATTAGCACCATGCATTATGTGATGGAAGCGGCAGCCGAAAATGGCAAAAAAGTGCTGGTTCTCGACCGGCCCAATCCCAACGGCATGTATGTGGATGGCCCTGTCAAAGATGACGACATCAACAGCTTTGTGGCCATGCATCCAATACCCGTAGTTCATGGGCTAACTGTTGGTGAATTGGCCAAGATGATTAATGGTGAAGGTTGGCTTGAAGGGGGAGTAAAGGCCGACTTGACAGTCGTTCCAATGAAAGGTTGGGACCATACGCAGACCTACTCATTACCTATCAGTTCATCGCCCAACCTGCCAACAGATAATTCTATTGTCCTTTACCCCAGTCTGGCCCTGTTTGAAGGCACTGTAGTAAGCGTGGGGCGAGGCACTGACCATCCTTTCGAGGTTATTGGCCACCCTGATTATACGCTTGGTTCTTACTCATTCACTCCAAAGCCCAATACAGGTTCCAAATACCCACCATTGGAAGGGAAAGAATGTTTTGGGCAGAGTTTTGTAGGCATAGAGGCCCCTCATGAATTCACCCTCAAATATCTGCTTCAGTATCACAATGAACTGAAAGATGACACCACCTTCTTCAGAGATTACATTGACCTGCTAGCAGGCACCAAGGAATTTCGTAAGCAAGTAGAAGCCGGCTTAACTGAAGAGCAAATCAGAGCCACCTGGCAACCTAAGCTGAATGCTTACAAAGCAATTCGCAAGAAGTATTTGATGTACCCTGACTTTCAATGAAGGAACAAAAACTTATCAATAGAGCAATTAAAAAAGGTCAACTGTTAGTTACCCTCCCAGCAATTTTTCTATTAATAGGAACCTCAATAACTGGTTTAATAACCTTTAGAGGGCTGGAAGATGCTAGCAACTATTATCTAGTTTCTTTCTTGGCGGGCTTTATCTTCAGTTGGTTTTACTGGAGCTTATCCATCACATGGTGGAAAGTTTGGGCCTACAAGAATGTTAATAACATAGAAATGTTGGAGAGCGAAGCTGTAAAAGGCCAACTACTGTGGCCAAAAGGAAGCTGGTTTAATAGAACAGCCCTAATAACAAAACGACAAAGAGAGTTATTGCGGATATATGCGGATCAACCCTCTTCAATTGAAATTGAAATAGAGAGGGATTTCCCAATCATTACCAGACTCTATTATCCAAAATCAAATCTGCTTATAGATTTATTATTACCCATTTTAATGAGTTTGGTTGGAGGATACTTGGTGTTTTCCGGAAACCAAGTTTTAGGAGCACTTATAATTATACTTTCGATCTACAGACTCAGCCAAGGATTAAAAAAGGTTAAGAGAGTATTAGGACTGAACCTTTCTATTGACCATAATGGAGTTTCTGTAAATGACGAAAAATATCGATGGGAAGAAATAATGAAATTTGAAGCTAGAGAAGGCATCCGAGGAAGGTCAGACCAAGATTTAATTCTGAACACAAATAAAAGTGGCCAAATCTTGAATATTGGTGACTTCAATCTACATGCTGAAGAAATCAATGATAGAATTGAGTATTATAGATCAAGAAAGAACTAAGTACCGAGGTTTCTCCAAAGCCATGCGTGAGAGGCACTTGTTGTATCAGGATTTTGAGTGACCCACTCCGCCTATCTGCAGCTCCTTAAGATTTAAAACATGAAGAAAGTAGCGTCATCCCAGTGTAAACGGGAGTCTCCTAATATTTTTTGGGGGATTCCTGCCTGCGCAGGAATGACATTAATTAAGGAAAGGAATTAGTAACCAGCAGCCTCTAACTCCCAAGGAGGGCTGGAATCCAGCATCAGCGTGACCATCGACTGAGCTACTAGCTAAAAGCACCTTGTTACTTCGATGGTTTTGATGCCTGCCTGCGCGTAGCCGCTTCGGCAAAGGCAGGTTTGTTACTTTTCTTTTGGAGAATCAAAAGAAAAGTAAATTGAATATCAATAACTAGAAACCGTTCTAGCCGATCCCTCCTTAGGTCAGGATGAAAAATCCACCTCCGGCCTTCGGACACCGCTCCCGATAGCTATCGGAAGGAGTTGGGGATGGATACTTGAACTTTCAAAGGCAATGAACCTTCCAATACATTCCCTATTTTTGCCTTCAGAAAATCACTGAATGACAGACCTCCGAATTATATATATGGGTACCCCGGAATTTGCGGTACCAAGCTTACAAATACTGGTTGAAAATGGCTTCAATGTGGTGGCAGTGATTACAGCTCCAGATAAACCCAAGGGCAGGGGACAAAAGCTGGCCACTTCTCCTGTAAAGGACTATGCCGTTTCTCAAAACATTCCGGTGCTTCAACCCACCAACCTAAAGTCTCTTGAGTTTATTGAAGAGCTGAGAAGCTACAAAGCCAACCTGCAAATTGTGGTCGCTTTTCGCATGTTGCCGGAAGTTGTCTGGGATATGCCAGAGATTGGAACTTTCAACTTGCATGCTTCACTGCTTCCACAATATCGTGGAGCAGCGCCAATTAACTGGGCTATTATTAACGGAGAAAAGGAAACAGGAGTAACTACCTTCTTCCTCAAGCATGAGATCGATACCGGCAATATTATTTTTCAGGAAAAAGAACCTATCGAAGAAGACGACAATGTGGGTGATTTGTATAAACGTTTAATGGCGAAGGGAGCCAATCTTGTGCTAAAAACGGTTAAAGCCATTCAACAGGGCGACTATCCGCAACTACCGCAAGACGAAAGCGGAGAAATTAAACATGCCCCCAAAATTTTTAAAGAAACCTGCGAAATCGACTGGAAAAAATCTTCGGAAGAAGTGTATAACTTCATCCGTGGATTGTCGCCCTACCCTGCAGCCTGGACCACAATAAATGGGGTGCAGTTTAAGATTTACGACACCGAGAAGCTCGACTTTGCTGTGGCCGGAGAAAATCCCGGAGACTACTCTACTGACAATAAAACCTACCTCCATATACAAACCGGAGGTAAGGCACTCGCCATTAAAGAACTGCAAATGCAGGGCAAGAAGCGCATGAAGATTGAAGATTTCTTAAGAGGGAATAGCCTATGATCAGAACAATAGTAGTCGCAAAATCAAAGAACAACGCCATAGGAAAGGATAATGACCTACTTTGGCGATTGCCAGATGACTTCCGCTTCTTTAAGCAAGTCACCTTAGATCATGCTGTGATCTTAGGTCGAAAAACCTTCGATTCGCTGCCCGGACTTCTCCCCAAAAGAACCTTCATTATCGTTACCGGACAAAAAGACTATGAGGCTCCGAAAGGTCACTTTGCCGTCAATAGTCTCGAAGCTGCCTTTGAGTTAGCCCAAAATGAACTGAAGGTAGAGGAAGTGTTCATCATTGGTGGCGGAGTCATTTACAAGGACTCGCTAGACAAAGGACTGGTCGATAAAATGCATATCACGGAGGTCAATGCCATTATCGAAGAGGCTGACACATTCTTCCCCGAGTTCGAACACAAAAACTGGAAGGAAGAAACCCGCGTTCACCACCCGGCAGACGAAAAGCACCAATATGCCTTTGACTTTGTAACTTATCTCAAGAAATAGGCTAATCCCCCCAGCCCCCTTTTCAAAGAGGGAGATAGTCCGTGCCATCATCCATCTGTGGCAGAAGTCCATGGACTTAACTAATGCTTGTTGATTCGCGCGCGTTGAGCCCAATCCCGATAACTATCGGGACGTGACCAACTCCAGGTCTGTCATTCCTGCGCAGGTAGGAATCTCCTTTTTTTTCGAAAAACATCATCATTCAACCTTCTCATTTCCGGATTCATTTCTTTAATGATTCTCTCCTTCCATTCCCTTTTCCTCTTCTTGAGTAATTTCTCTCGAGCAACGGCAGGCTCAATATGATTGAAAACCTCATAGTAAATCAAACACAATTGTATTTCCTAGAACCCCCTCCATTAAACCATTTTCATGATGATAGGCTCTGCTTTCCAAATCGGAAGTAACTCCGATATAAAATACAGTTCTATGAGTATTTGACAGGATGTATACATAACCGTTTTTACCCATGATTTAATTTGGCCAAATTAAGAGGGATTCTTGCCTACGCAGGTCAGACAATAACTAATATGGGTATGAACCTACAAAACAAAACCATCTGGCTCACAGGAGCATCGTCAGGCATTGGCGAAGCACTCGCCAAACAGCTTTCCCAGTTTCCAATTAATCTTATCCTTTCTTCAAGAAGAGAAGAAGAACTCAAAAGGGTAAAATCTGAATGTTCGAATCAGGATAGAATCAAAGTGCTTCCACTCGATTTGATGCAATCGGAAACCTTCGAGCCTAAAGTTCAGGAAGCCATTTCTGCCTTTCACCAAGTAGACATCCTAATCAACAATGGAGGCCGCAGCCAAAGATCGCTGGTCAAAGACACAGTGCTTCAGGTGGACCGCGACCTGATGGAAGTAAACTACTTCGGGTCAGTCGGGCTTACAAAAGCACTTCTCCCTCATATGCTGGAAAGAGGCTCTGGACACTTTGTAGTGGTTACCAGCCTAACCGGAATCTTCGGCACTCCATATCGATCTGGTTATGCAGCAAGCAAACATGCACTGCATGGGTTCTATGACAGCATGCGAGCGGAATTGGAAGACAGTGGTATTAAAGTGACCATTGCCGCCCCCGGCTTTGTTAAAACGAATGTAAGTATTAATGCCTTCACTGGTGATGGCTCAGCACTGGGCAGTATGGACAGTGCTCAGGCCAATGGACTCACACCAGATGAATGCGCCAAAGCCATTATCAGAGCAATGATTAAAGAGAAAAGGGAAGTCTACATTGGAAAAGAATCTTACGGAGCTTACGTTAAGCGTTTTCTACCCGGATTGTTTGCAAACATGATTAAGAGAGCAAAAGTGAGATGAGCTTAAACAGAGATCCCCGATCAAGTCGGGGATGATGATAGTGATGAGGGTTCGTCATTTCCAATCAGGTTAGGGATGACGTTGATGACTCAGATTCGTCATTCCCAGCTTGTCTGCCCTCTAGGCAGGCTTGACTGGGAATCCCTAAGGCTTTGATAAAAAATATATTGAAAGGGTGAAAAGAGGCTTATATCAATATATAGTCTTTCTTAGCCTATACAGAGTATTTTAACAGGGTTGTTCGCAAGGATGATTAAGAAAGACAAAGGGAGATGAGTTTAAACAGAGATCCCCGATCAAGTCGGGGATGACGATAGTGATGAGGGTTCGTCATTGCTAATCAGGCTAGGGATGACGTTGATGATGCGGGTTCGTCATTCCCAGCTTGTCTGCCCTTAAGGCAGGCTTGACTGGGAATCCCTAAGGATTAGTTAAAGCCATCTATTTCTTCCCACAAGTCCTTTAACTTCGGGTTAAATGCTGTAATCAACTCCTCCTTCCATCTACGATTCCATCGCTTAAGTACCTTCTCTCTGGCAATAGCCGACTCAATATGATCAAACACTTCGTAATAGATTAAAGAGTAGCATCGATATTTCTTTGTGAAAGTCGACCCTTCACCACTTTGGTGCTGATATACTCTGGTTTCTAAATCGGAAGTAACTCCAATATAGAGAACCGTTCGCGTCTTGTTAGACATGATATAGACGTATCCCCCTTTCGGCATCGGTGTGTTTTTGATCAAGATACGTAAATCAAGAGAGATCCCCGATCAAGTCGGGGATGATGATAGTGGTGATGGTTCGTGATTGCTAATCAGGCTAGGGATGACGGCAATCATACGGAACCGTCACCCCCGGCCCACCCTCAAACAGGGAATTCCTAATATTTCACCGGCCTATGCAGGTTCTCGCATCCCCACCCAGGTAAACCGTCTGTTGACATAGTCCGGGTTAGTGAAAGAAGCATTTCCGGCAGGATTGCCTCCTGTTACGTGGAAATCAGAAAACGCAGCGTTTTGGTTTACAAAGATTTGACCGGTAAGATTAAACGAAACCGGGGTTGCTGCCAGTGACATCTCATCGGCAATATATTCTTTCATTTCCTCATCTGTGGTGTAAGCTCCGCACGATATTGCACCATAGGTTTCGGCCATTTCACGAGCCAGAGCCACTGATTCGCGTGTATCTTTAGTCTTGATGAGAAAGGCTATTGGGCCAAACATTTCTTTAGAAAACTTATCCTTATCGGCCGCAGTCAGCTCAATATAAGTAGGTGTTTGGGTTCTGGCATTCTTAAAATAAGGCACCGATTGCTCAATGCTACGGGTTTCCAACCTTACCTTGCCTCCAATAGACTTGGCAGCAGAAGTTGTTCTTTCGGCTGTCAATGGGTTTTGAATGGTTCCGGCTACAAAAGGCCCGGCTTTCGGGTTGTCTATAAGTCCGTTTGTAAATTCTACAATCTTTTGAGCCACCTCATCAAAGCTCACTACTCCTTCCGGTGTCTTTACTCCGCCTTCGGGAATAAAAAAGTTTTGTGGAGCAGTACACATTTGCCCGGAATAGAGTGCTACCGAAAATGTAATGTTCTGAATCATCTTATCCAGATTATCGGTAGAATCCAAAATCATAGAATTCACCCCGGTTTTCTCAGTAAATACTGCTTTGGGCAAAGATTCCAGATAGCTTCCGAACTCAGAATTACCGGTAAAATCTACCAGCTTCACTTTGGGATGTTCGGCCAATTCTTTGGCTATGGGTTTGTCTTTGGTATCTACTGCCAATTGGCAAACCTCCGGATCGAAGCCCGCACTTCGCAAGGCATTTCTAATCTCTGCCACCACAATGGCCATTGGTAAAACTGCTCCCGGGTGGGGTTTTACAATTACTGAGTTTCCGGTAATCATGTTGGCATAAACGCCCGGCACAGAATTCCAAGTAGGAAAGGTAGAGCAGCCTATTACCAATCCAATGCCTTTTGGCACAGCTCTCCACTCTTTGTTTATAGTCAGGTTATACTTACCCATGGGCTTTTCCCAAACTGCTTTTTCCGGGAAACGACCCAACTCCTCATAACCGGCTGCTACCGCCTCCAGTGCCCGGTCTGCCGCATGCGGACCAGAGGCCTGAAAAGCCATCATATAGCCCTGCCCTGTGGTATGCATAGTAGCATAGGCATTTTCAAAAAAACGCTTAGAAAATCGTTCTAACGAATCGATTAATACCGCTGCCCGATCTTCTTTAGATACCTTTCTCCAGCTATGGAAAGCTTTTTCAGCACGCTCAAGCAGTACATCATTAGAAAACTGCGGATAGGTAGTACCTACGGGTTCATCGAAATAAGGAGAGTGCTCTTCGCCTACCCATGCCTCTTCACCACTTTGTTGTAGCTCCTCAAACTTACCTTTACGTAGTTGTTTAAAGGCATTCTTACCTTCCTCATCGGCTGTTTCTCCATAAATGGCCGGAGATGGGTGTTCAGGATATTGGGCATGAAAAACCCGGGTGTGTAATGCCTCAATGGCTTTATCTAAAATTTCTTTTTGTGCAGTTGTCAATCCCATAACTAACGTTTGTTTGGTTTCGAATTTAGCTCTAAATGCACAAAGAACAATAGCCTGAACCGATTGTTAAAAGGGAAAGCCGTGCAGTAGTCTTCTTCTGGACTATGAATTTGCGGTGGCGAATGGTTAACTTTGAAGTATACCTCTTTACCATGAAAAATATTCTGATTGCTATTCTCCTTTTTGCTGCTCCCACCCTTATGGCGCAACAAGCTAAGGCTACGAAAGTTGTGGTTCGCACTCAGGCCAAAGACGCCAAATTTATTGGCTCCAGCATGGGCGGTTCGCTTATCATAATTCGTGATGCCCAAACCAATGAAATACTGGCTAAAGGATATACCAAAGGTGGAACAGGCAATACAGACCTCATTATGCGCACTGCCAGAGAGCGGTACCAATCCATCACCGATGGGGCTGCCTACTTTGAAGCCAGCTTGTCTCTGAGCAAGCCTTTGCTGGTAACCATAGAAGCGCAGGCGCCAGCACACCACGAAGAAGCACGTGTTATGGCTCAAACTCAGGCATGGCTCATTCCCGGCAAACCCATGGATGGCGAAGGCATTGTTGTGGAAATACCGGGTTTTGTGGTCGATGGCCTTTACCCACAGACCCATCAGGGTTTCTCCTTGAAAGAAACGACAAGCGTAGAATTAAAAGCCAATATAGTAATGATGTGTGGTTGCACCATTTCTGACGGAGGCCTCTGGGATGCGGGGCTCATGGAGGTAGAGGCAATGGTCTCTATTGATGGTGAATATGTTCGTACCGTAACCATGCAACTAAAGGAAGACAATACTTTCGTGGCCAATCTGCCGCTGGAAAAAATGGGCTCCTATGAAGTAATTATTTCCGCCTACCATATACAGTCTAAAAACACGGGAGTCGATGAACTGTACTTTAGGGTGAGCCAATAAGTTCACATAAACTTATTTGGGTGTACTAAACATTTCTTGCCCTATGTGGTATAACTTTGCGGGCCTTAACGCACAGCAATGAACGACAGAAAAACAACCAACATATTACTGCTTATAATAGTGGTGACACTGGTTTTCTACATGCTCAAAACCCTGTCTTTTATTTTCATTCCTTTGGTATCGAGCATGTTCATTGCACTCATATTTCTACCACTCATGCGGTGGCTCAAAAAGAAAGGCAGCCCCAAATACCTCAACATATTTATAGTGGTGGTTATTATGGCCATATGCTTTAAGCTCTTTGGAGAACTCATGCAGCTTTCTAGTCGTGAAATTCTGGCTACGGACAATCAGTTTTTTGAACGAGCCAAAGCTAAACTAGGACAGCTCATTGCAAGTCTGGAAGGCTTTTTTGGTGTAGATTTTCTCAAAGGCGAAGAAACACTCAAAGACCTGGTGAGCAAAGAGGCCGTAATGAAAAATCTGGTACCTACGGTCGATTTTGTGAGTGGAACAATATCTATGTTGCTCACCACCATATTTTTTGTACTTCTTTTGTTGGCAGAGTCGTTCGATGTGCAAAAAATAATGCGATCTACGCTTATAAAGCAGCAGTTTGCTTCTATAAAGACCTTCCGGAAAATAGAAAAAGACCTGCTCACCTTCATTAAGGTGAAGTTCTTTGTGAGCTTGCTTACGGGAATTGGCACCGGACTGGTCTGCTGGTTTTTTGGCGTAAGCTTCCCTATTTTCTGGGGTCTGTTCGCCTTTGCCATCAACTTTGTTCAAATGGTGGGGTCCGTAATTTGCGTAATAACCGTTACCATTTTTGCTTTTGTAGAAATAGACTCTGCGTCTATGCTATTGTTCTTCGCATTATCGGCCACGGGTGTTCAGGCCTTATTTGGCGGGGTTCTGGAACCCATTTTCATGGGCAAGTCTTTCTCTATCAATGTCATTACCATACTCATTGCCCTTATGCTTTGGGGATTTGTTTGGGGAGTACCCGGACTCATAATGTCCATTCCTATTACGGTTTTTCTAAAAGTGCTCTTCGAGCAATACAAAAGCACCCGAATGATAGCCCAGTTAATGTCAGGGCAATAAAGCTCCACTGGTTACAGGTGCAAAGCAACGCTTGAGAAAAGGGCAGCCCGATAAATCTGTTTTTTGCAAGATAGCAGCTGTTTGAGTATAGGCCCCTCTGGTTACAATCGTCTCATTATCAAAAAAGTGTGTATATTCACCCTCCCTCCACCAGAGATTATTTCTTATCTTTCTTCATACCCTTCGGGGCCAACAATCAACCTTAAACGTTAATTACTAATGAAAGAATTTCAGAAATTCATCTCGAAAGGCAATGTAGTAGAAATTGCCGTTGGTCTTATTATGGCCACTTATTTTGGAGCTATTGCCAAATCTTTGGTCAATGACGTGCTCATGCCGCCTATTGGCTTGCTGCTTGGAGGGGTTGATTTTTCTACCATGAAAATTGTGTTGCAAGAGGCAACAGCAGAAGGCACGGCAGAGGTAGCTATCAACTATGGAGTGTTTATCAATACCATACTCACCTTCCTTATTGTGGCTATGGCCGTATTCATGATTGTAAAGGGATATAACCGCATGAAGGAAAAGTGGGAGAAGAAAGAAGAAGCCAAGCCGGCAGCTCCTCCTGCACCATCTAAAGAAGAGCTACTTCTTACTGAAATAAGAGATTTGCTCAAAAAGTAAGTGTCAGAATCTCAAAGGTGGCGAGGTAAAAGAGCCTTCCTATAGCCTGCCTGTACCACTTTTGAGATTCTTTATTTAACCTGAGTTCGATGTAAGTAAGTAGTAAAATATCCCCTCTTAGGACGTCATTGCGGAATTTTCCTCTGAAAACTTCATATACGCAATCTCATTTAGGCTCGGTTGAGATACCGGATAAAACAGCCCTTTTTGAGAGTTTAAGGCCTGTTTTTCCGGCATGACGTTCTTTTCGTACATCGAACTCAGTTTTATTTAAAGCTTCACAGGTTTTCGGCTAACTTTAAGTATGAAAAAACTACTGGTTTCAGTACTCCTACTCTTAGCAGCACTTGTAGGCTATATTCTCTTTAAAACCTTTACTTTTAGCTCCAAACAGCTGGAGGTTGCCCTGGTAGAAAAGATAGACGTTCCGGCTAGTGCTACCGCTCATTTGCAAGAGGCGCTGAGACTAAAAACCATCTCCTTCGAAGACCCGGCCAAATTTGACTCTTCGCAGTTTAACCTTTTCAATGCATTCCTTAAAACAACCTACCCTTTGGCCGATAGCCTTCTGGAACATAGGGTATTTAACGGCTTTAGCCACCTTTACAAATGGAAGGGTTCGCACACAGAATTAAAGCCCATGGTACTAATGGGGCATATTGATGTGGTACCGATAGCTTCTCCCGAGAAATGGACGGTGGAACCTTTTGAAGGGCAAATAAAGGATGGCAAAATATGGGGACGAGGTACCATTGACGATAAATTTTCGGTGGTGGGCATTATGGAAGCTGTAGAGCTCTTACTGGCCGAGGGTTTTCAACCGAAAAGAACACTTTACCTGGCCTTTGGACACGATGAAGAGGTGGGAGGCGAACTGGGAGCCAAAACCATAGCAAGCTTCTTGAAAAATCAGGGGATTGAAGCAGAATACGTACTGGATGAGGGTTACGCCATTACGCAAGGACTGGTGCCGGGAGTCGACCGTGACGTAGCCATGATTGGTGTGGCAGAAAAGGGCTCCACTACCATTGAATTTACAGTAGATATGGAGGGCGGCCACTCCTCTCAACCGGCTAAAGAAACAGCTATAGATGTGCTAGCCGGAGCGGTTGCCAAACTAAAAGCCGAGCCACTGCCGGCCTCAATCTCCGATGCCATGCAGGGTTTTATAGAACAACTTGGGCCAGAAATGGGCTTTATTAACAAAATGGCATTTGCCAACCGAAAGCTATTCAGTTCACTGATTGTAACCACCTACGAAAACGCAAGCAATGCCGGTAATGCCTTGGTGCGAACCACCACTGCTCCAACCATTTTCGAAGCAGGAATTAAAGAAAATGTGATTCCCACTACAGCCCGCGCTCTGGTAAACTTTAGAATTATTCCGGGTCAAACGGCTGAGGAAGTATTGAAACATGCTATTGAGGTGATTGATGATAACAGGGTAAAGGCCCGGTTTTATGGTTTCAACTCCAACCCATCGCCTGTTTCGCCCACTGACAGTAAAGGCTATGAGTGGATTAACCGAAGCATAAAGCAAATTTTTGAAGATACCCACACTGCACCAAACCTGGTAATTGGAGCCACTGATGCCCGGCATTTTTCTTTAATCAGCAAACATGTGTATCGCTTTGTACCTTACCACGTCAACGAGGATAACATTAATACCTTTCATGGTATTGACGAACATATTTTGTTGGAAGACTACGCCAACGCCATCCGTTTTTACCGACAGCTGATTATAAACAGCAACTAGAGGCCGGAAGTCTCTTTAATCGCCCAACTATGGGGGGTACCTCCTGAGTCTTGGCTATAGCGTGAGGGATAGCAGCGGATACCCCGCAACCCGAGTTACTCGGGTGAGGAGTAGTAGCAAATAGCCCGACCCTTGGGGCACGCCCAAAAAAGCAAATAGCTTATGTGTCAGAATAGATATATGCCCGACACCTTGGACACAGGCCATGTTCTAGTTGCGCCTTGAAAGGGCCACTATAAAGACTAAAACTAAGAGGAAAGGTAAATCCCTGCCAGCAGCTAGATGGCTACCGGCAGGGGCTTTTATCAGAACCAGCCTGAGCCCAGGTTTCGGAAGGGCCAGGGAATTGAAGCAAGTATTAAAATAAGGCCCACAAGATAGAAGGTGGCCACGGCACCAAATTTCTTTGCATCGGTGGCAGCTCTTTTAGCCTTGCTGTAGCCAATGGTGATGAGGGCTATAGCAATGATCATGAGCGTGATGTGTTCTACCGCAAAGAAACGATATACCGGGTTTTGCATAAACCCTTCAACAAACTGCACCTTAGGCGACATAAAATAGAGTATAATACCCAAGACCAGTTGGATATGGGTAAACACCATAGCAAAAAGTGTAATCTTTTTGTCTTTGGCCGTCCATACGCCTCCATTTTTCTTACCAAAGGCGTTGAAAATGGCCGCAATGAGTAGAATGAGCACTACCCACCGGAGGCCCGAATGTGCATGTAAAAGTCCTGTATACATGAGATAATTGTTTAAGGTTGAAAATTAATAGCCGCCCCCCATAAGCTTTTCGAACTCAGCCATGGTGTAAGTGGTGTATCCCTCGGGAACGGCAAATTCTTTTGGATCTACTTTACGCTCGGCTACCTTGGTGGCTGTTATGCGCATTTTCATGCCCTGCTCCTCTGTTTCATACTCCAGAGGAAAACCATTAAGCTTTTCAAATTCCTTATGAGTGGCATCGATTTGTTTGGTATACCAAACGTCTATGGTTTGTCCACCATTAATAAGCTGGCCTTTTTGACACTTATAACCCAAAATAGTTTTTGAGCCTTCAAGCGATTTTACGGTTGATTCACCCATGGACTCTTCTTCTTTTTCAATGTCTTCTTTGCTTAGCTTGATATGGAATTTTTGCCCCATCATATCCATCATTATTTCTCCCGTGCCCGATGTTTCATCTGAGATAATAGTTTGGCTACCCCCCATAACCTCCTGACGCAACATTGATTTGTTGCCGGAAATGGTCATGGTGATCTCACCGGGAAGCATAGACTCATAGCCTTTCAAATCGTCTGGTAATTGCACATAGGTAATGCTGTAGATTATGTCGCCTTCAAAACGTTTAGTTTCAGAGGTAAAGGAGCTCAAGACTACAATTGAGCAAATGCTTAGGAGGAGAAATAACTTTTTCATAACTATTGATTTATATTCAAATGTAACGATCATGTAAACACCGTAGACGATTGAGGTGTGAAATGATGGAATAATTTTCAGGATTGATGAAAGCTGCGATTTTTGATACGTTTGGTGGCCCCATATCTATAGAAACCGTTCCGGATCCTTCGGTGGTAGCCGGGGGAGTAGTACTACAGGTCAATGCTACCGGCTTATGCCGGTCGGACTGGCATGGGTGGATGGGACACGATGCAGACATTCGTTTGCCCCATGTACCGGGACATGAACTGGCCGGTACCATTGTAGAAACCGGCAAGGGTGTAAAACGCTTTAAGGTGGGCGACAGGGTAACCGTGCCTTTTGTAGGCGGCTGTGGCCACTGCGAACAATGCACCAGCGGTAATCATCAGGTCTGCGACCACCAATTTCAGCCGGGATTTACCCATTGGGGCAGTTTTGCGGAGTATGTGAGTATTCACTATGCCGATGTGAATCTGGTAAAGCTACCAGACAGTATGGAGTTCCGAACTGCAGCCAGCCTGGGCTGTAGATTCATCACCTCGTATCGGGCTGTGGTTCATCAGGGAAGGTTAAAACAGGGAGAATGGGTAGCTATTCATGGCTGTGGTGGTGTTGGCCTTTCGGCCCTTATGATTGCCAAAGCAGCCGGAGCACAGGTAATTGCCATAGACATTCAGCCAAAAGCACTTTCTCTGGCTCAGCACTTGGGTGCCGATGTACTGGTAAATGCACGCGAAGTGGAGGTGGTTGAGGCCGTAAAAGAAGCAAGTCATGGAGGGGCTCACCTTTCTATTGATGCTTTGGGTAGCAAACACACTGCTTACAATTCGGTGGCCAACTTAAGAAAACGCGGACGCCACGTGCAGGTGGGGTTACTGGCAGGCAACGATTTTGAACCCAGGCTGCCCATGCAACTAGTAGTGGCCAACGAATTGGAAATATTGGGAAGCCATGGTATGCAGGCTCATGCGTATCCAGAGATGATGGCACAAATAGCTTCCGGCCGACTTAAGCCTGAACGAATGATTGACAGCGAAATTAGCTTGGAAGACGCCTGCAGGCTTTTGCCCAAAATAGGCACCGAAGGGCTTCCGGGCGTCAGCATAATTACTCGCTTTTAAGAGTCGGCCACACCCCGGTGTCTCCTTGGTTTATTATTAGAATTTTAGTGCCGCAAATCCTTTCAACTGATAGGTGGTCATGGTGGTGAGCATTGAAGTGGCTGTTTCCAGCCCCGGAGCCAACCGTGTATGATCAATGTTTCTGCCCATCATGGATTGACTGCACACAAAGATTTTCACCCCGGCTTCTTGCAGCTCCTTAAAAAGCGGCAAATGGGGGTTATCTACTTCGTATTTGGCTTTATAAGCTTCATTGTCTAGCACCGACCAAACAGCACCGGCATGTATAGCCAACACTACTTCCATATTTTCTTTGGGCACTCCTCCCATAGCATGCAAATTGAGTAAGCGGGCCACATTCACCAGCGAGTACATAGGCTCTTTGGGGTTTGAACTTCCTGTGGCAATATCTATTACCACTTTGTACTTCATAGTTGGATCGGGTTTTTCGGTGGCATGCGGGGCATTCATAATAGCACCAAAACTTTGAATCACAGGATTCACCATTTCCTGAGCTTGTATAGCGAAGCAGGACGCAAGGCCAATGAGGAGTATGCAAAATATCTTGGTCATTGTGTTTTTGGGTTTGAGGTCAATTAACAAAAAATAGCCAGAAAACTACAGCGCATATTGAAGAATGGCTGTCTTGTGTTAAACCACGGTTAAAAATAAGTGCTTCGTGGTGTTGAGGTTTGATAAGCATACGCTCATACCATATATTGAAACAAACTTTAAGCGCATGGCTCAGGCACCCAACAACCAACTACTTATTGAGGCTTCGTGGGAAATTTGCAACCAATTGGGAGGCATATACACAGTAATTCGATCCAAGCTTCCGGCTACAATCGAAAAGTTTGGATCGAATTATTGTCTTTTGGGACCCTTGGTCAATGATGGGGTAGACGCAGAGTTTGAAGCCATTGCAGAAAGAGATTCTCCCATAGGCCAGGCCGTGGCCGAGTTGGAGAACAAAGGCTACGAGGTGCGTTATGGCACTTGGTTGGTGAGTGGCAGGCCCAAAACTGTTTTACTCAATCCGGAAAATGCCTTCAGCCGCCTGGGCAGCATTAAAAAACAATTGAACGACCAGTTTGGCATACCGGTGGGTAGTGATGATTCACTTTACGATGTATGCCTGCAATGGTGCGATATGGTATTTCAGTTCTTTCAGGTTCTGGAAAAAAAGGAAAAGAACCCAATTCTTTTTCACGGACACGAGTGGATGGTATGCCCAGCCCTACTTCAGGTAGGTACAGAGCTGCAAAAGGTAAAAACCATTTTTACAACACATGCCACCCGCTTGGGCAGGGTTTTAGCCATAACACACAAAAATTTTTACGACATAATGCACGAGATTGATGATGAGGCTATGGCCAAGCGCTACGGAATTCCCTCTATTCATCAGTTAGAAAAGAAAGGCGCTCAAAAGGCTGACTGCTTTACTACGGTGAGCGAGATAACGGCTCAGGAATGTGAGGCACTTCTGGGGCAAAAACCCCATCACATTACCCCAAACGGCATTAACATTCAGCGGTTTCAAAACCTGCACAGGGTGCAAATACGGCACGAAAAGTACAAGAAGAACATTGAAAACTTTGTAATCGGCCACTTTTTTAACTCCTCCCCCTTCGACCTGGACAAAACTCTTTTCTTCTTTACCAGCGGCCGCTATGAATATGAAAACAAAGGTTACGACATTACCATTAAAGCCCTAAAGAAGCTCAACGAGCGACTCATACAAGAGCGTGTGGATGTGACCATAGTGATGTTTTTTATTACCAATGCCAGGGTTAAATCTTTTAACCCTGTGGTACTGGAAGCCAAAGCCATGCTAGAAGAACTTAAAAACACCTGCAAATCGGTAGAGCAAGAGATTGCCTCCAACCTTCTAAAAAGTGCAGCATCGGCCAAAGATAATTATCAACTCCCCGACCTCAATCAATTTGTGTCGGACTACTGGCGCCTACGGTACCGCAGAGCTATTCAATCGTGGAAAACTGACCAATGGCCTTTGATTGTCACCCACTTGCTGGAAAATGATCAGGAAGACCCTATTCTCAATGGGCTGAGAGAGCAACAGCTGTTCAACAGTCCATTAGATAAAGTGAAGGTGGTTTTTCATCCGGAATTCATTGCCCCTACCAACCCACTGTTTGGCTTGGAGTACTCACAGTTTGTAAGGGGTTGCCACCTTGGTATTTTTCCAAGCTACTACGAACCCTGGGGCTATACACCCCTGGAATGTATTGCCCGGGGAGTACCTACCATTACCAGCGACCTTTCGGGTTTTGGTAGTTACACCCAAAACATCAATGACGATTCTGAAGAAACAGGTGTTTTTGTGCTTCAACGTAAGAACAAATCGGAAGATGAAGTGGTAAATGACCTTACACGAATGATGCTTCAGTTCTCAAAAACCAACTATAACTACCGCGCCATAAAACGCAATAAGCTGGAAGAATTCTCTCAAACCTTCGATTGGCATCAATTGGTAGACCAATACCTCCGAGCCTATACCATTGCCATGGGTTAATCCCATTTAAAATAGGCGTACCCCCTCAGCTGAAAGGTGCTTACGGCTGTCAACGCGGAAGTGGCCACCTTTACCTGAGGAATAACTTTAGATTTATCGTGCCCATAGAGATTGAGCGATTGACCACACACGATTACCTCCACTCCATTGGCCGCCAACTGCTCATACAAGGGAAAGTATGGATTGTCTTTTCCATCGTATTTATCCCGATATGCCTCATTATTGATTACTGAGTTGGTGGCCTCGGCATGAATAACCACCGCCACCTTTAACTTGTCTTTAGACACACCACCCACCGCATGAAGATTAATGAGCCTGGCCACATTTGTAGCCGAAAAGTTAATACGTTCAGGGTTATCCATTTTATGAATAAGCTCTATCACAATCTTATACTCCATAGAAGCATCGGGCCGCACATCTACCTCTTCGAGGTCCAGTATGCGCCCATAGTCCTTGATAATTGGGTTGGCCCACTCTCGCTGAGAAAAGCTCTGATGGAAGCACAGCATCAAAAAAAACACTCCTAAAAATCTGATTTTCATACCCTTAATTATTTATCGATGTAGAAAAGTAAGCATATTATTATTTACCGCACTACTCATTTATATGGTTTGGAGGCAGGCTCCAGAAATTTACTTCTTGCGGCTTCATTAAGCAGTCCAATTACTTAGATACTGAAATGATTGACTAACGGTGATTCAGGGGCAAATCGCATATCTTCATTGAAAATTTGAATATTTATACCGATTGGTATATTTTTGTACTGCATGTCCAAAGCCGACCGAACCAAACAGTTTATAATAGAGCGGGTTGCCCCCATCTTTAACAAAAAGGGAGCATACGGAACCTCACTGAGTGATATTACAACTGCCACAGGTTTAACAAAGGGAGCTATATATGGCAACTTTAAAGACAAAGACCAGCTGGCCTTGGCCTGCTTTGAACATAATCTTAAATTCTTTCAGAAGGGACTTTATAAAGCTCTGGCCTCAACGGGCAACGCCTGGACCAAAGTGGAAAGGTTCTTTCAGTTTTATGAAAACAGTTTTGAGCAAGTCTATAACAATGGCGGTTGTGCCCTAATGAATAGCTCTGTAGAAGCTGATGACGGCTACCCACTACTAAAAGAAAGGGTTAAAAAAACTTTTGAAAACTGGAAGTATGAGTTGGAAGGAATTATCCTGGAAGGACAACAATCCGGTGAATTTAAGGCAGAAATAGAGGCGAGCGATGTGGCCAATCTGATAATAGCAGGCATTGAGGGATCCATTCTTTTGGCTAAAAGCACACAAAACGCCAGAGGCTTTCATGGCCTCTTAAATCATTTAAAAACAATAGTCGAAAAGGAATTAAAGCAATGAAAAGAGTGGTAATAACCGGAATGGGGGCACTGACCCCAATCGGTAACAATCTAAACGATTACTGGGCCAACCTGAAAGCAGGGGTAAGCGGGGCGGGAGAAATTACCCGCTTCGACACCAGCAAGTTTAAAACGCATTTTGCCTGCGAACTAAAAAACTTCAACCTGGAAGACCATATTCCGCGAAGTGAGTCGCGCAAGTATGACAGATTTACATCTTATGCATTGGTGGCAGTTGAGGAAGCGGTGCAACATGCCAAAATAGACTTTGAAACTTTGAACAGAAATAAGATTGGAGTAATCTGGGGCTCGGGTAATGGTGGTATCGAAACCTTTACAGAAGAAATGATTGACTACGTAAAGCGTGAAGAGAATCCAAAATTCAACCCCTTCTTCATTCCTAAAATCATTGCAGACATTGCTTCGGGTGTCATTTCTATGAGATATGGGCTGCGGGGCATCAACTTTACCTGTATTTCGGCCTGCGCCACAGGCACTACCGCCATAATCGATGCTTTTAACTACATCCGCTGGGGCAAGGCCAACATGATAATTACCGGTGGCTCTGAAGCACCGATAACCGCAGCGGGACTCGGTGGTTTTACTGCCTCCAGGGCCTTAAGTACCAACAACGAGCAAGCAACCACAGCTTCCAGGCCTTTCGATAAAACCCGCAATGGTTTTGTGATGGGCGAAGGAGCCGGGGCTTTGATTCTGGAGGAGTATGAACATGCCCGCGCTCGCGGAGCCAACATAATTGCCGAAGTGGCAGGGGGCGGAATGGCTGCAGATGCTTATCACCTCACCGGCACACACCCTGAGGGTGAAGGGGCCTTTCTGGGCATGAATGAAGCACTGGAAGATGCCGGAATTACCGCCAATGACATTGACTATATTAACCTTCACGCCACCTCCACCCCTATTGGAGACCAGAGCGAGTTAATAGCCGTTGAAAGAGTTTTTGGAACAGAGCCAAACCTAAAGCTATCGGCCACTAAATCTATGACAGGCCATTTGCTTGGAGCAGCGGGAGCCATAGAGGCAATTGCCAGCATTAAGGCAATTGAAGACGGTACCGTTCCTCCGACCATTAATACCAAAGAAGTAGATGAGGACTGGGACAAGAAATTCGATCTGACCTTAGGCAAGGCGCAGACTCACGATATTCGCTACGCCATGAGCAACACCTTTGGCTTTGGCGGGCATATTGCCACCGCTATCTTTAAACGCTTTGAATAATCGCTTGTGCACCTTCTCTCTGGCGGCTGAACCAGGCCGCCAGAGCCGTGTGTGTAAGGCACATCAAATGTAGAAACCCTCTACATCTCCGGCTTTTTAAAAGTTGGCCCGGAATAATGGGTAGCCCAACTGTTGGTAGGTAATTCTCTGTAAACAAGCACGATGAATGATGCCTTAATAGAACACTACTTCCACATTGGGGAGGCTTTCCAGAAGTTTATCAATATCGTTTTGACGCAACCCGGTATTAAAGCAGGTAATTTTCTCAAGCTTCTTAAGGGCGGTAAGTTTATCCAACTTGAAAACTTTGGTGTTGGAGCAGTCTATTTCTTTTAGATTAGTCAGCTTTTCCAGTCCTCTGAATCGTTTGACGGGTGTTCCGGAAAAATTGATATACTCCAGACTAACCAACGATTCCAAAGGTCGTAAATCCTCCACGGCCGTGTTGGTAATGTTGAGTCGTTTAAGCTGCGGGTATTTTGCTGAAAGCCCCGTTAAGTCTTTAATAGGCATTTGCAAAAGCGCCAACTCCTGCAATGCAGGCAACTGCGGCAAATCAGCTACTTGCGACACTCGAGACTGCTGAAGGGTTAGGGACTTTAAACGGTAGAAATGATCAAGGCTTGCTTGAAAGCTCTCGGTCAACGCTATGTTTTGGAAAACAAGCTGCTCTCTGGCAATTAGTGCATGCAACTCGTCCGGATTTGGCTTATCGTCCAGAGCAGCCTGATCTCTCAAAGACTTTTTTACACTTTGCGGCATAGACGACCACCAGTTCACTAGCTCTTTGGTCTTAAAGCGTATATTCACCTGTGGCCTTCGGGCCAATAGTTCGGCCACTTCTTTAGTACCTGCCTGAGCACCATCTACATCTATTAACCTGATTTTTGGAGTCTCCACAAACGGCTTTAGGTCTTTCAGCGCGGTGTTCCTTGCTTCAAACACTTCCAGTTGCGGTAGCCTGGACAAGTTTACCAGGGCATTCAGGTCGGTATTATTCATTTGAATTTCTACCAGGCGACTCGATAACCTCGCTCCATCCAGTTGATTGATTCGGTTTCCGCTCAGGTTAAGGTATTGCAAGGATTGAAATCGCTCCAAAAATTCCAGATTTTGAAGACCGGCATCTTCGGCATTCAAAGAGTCAGTGCGTGTGAGAGCCGATAGTTCTTCTACTGAAGGAAACATGGTATCGAGAAGTGGTTGCAATCTGGCCTTCAAGCCCACGGGCATGTTTTGCCACCAGGCAAGGAGTTGATCTGCGTTGGTGATGAGTAATGCCTTGCTCTTTGCTGTAAATTCAGCCACCATTTCGTTAGTCATGCTGGTTCCATTGGCGTACACACGCTTTAATTGGGGCAACCCCATGAGAGGAGTGATATCGTGAATTTCGGTATTATCCAACCGAATGGTTTTTAGTTGCCTGAGTTGACCCAGCGCATCAAGGCTTTGCACCTCTGTACCTGAAATATCCAGTTCCTCCAACAGGGTAAGTCGCTCAAAACCATTGAGACCGGTGAGATCGCTGTTCTTTAAATAAAGAGCCTTCACCTTCGCGAGTCGGCCGAAATCAAATCCATTTAAGCCTTTGGCATCTTGAAGTCTGACAACCTCTAAATTCTTAAGATCGCCCAAAAATGTAAGGTTGGTCCCGGCTATACCATTCAGATTGAGCTCTGATAGCTTTTCGAACTGTTTGAGAACACCGAAATCTTCTACATGGCAGTTGCTCAAATTGAGCTTTCGAATGTCTTTGTGGTATTTGAGGTATTGCAGATCGAAAACTGAGGTATTGGAAACATCGAGCGATTGCAGCTTATTAATGGACAGCAATGGCCGCAGGTCGTTCACCCAGGTATTACTTATCTTCAGGTGTTTTAGTGCGGTAAGCTGGTAAATGGGTTCTATATCCAGAATAAGATCATTACCACTTATATCGAGTGAATCCATGGTAACCAGCGAAAAGAGTTCATCATTGGAGAGGCTATCATAAAAAACACCCAATTTCTTTTGAAAAACCTTTTTCCAGGCAAGAGTTAAGCCTGCCCACCACTCGCGCAATTGCTTCTCTTTGCTCATTTTGGTGGTGTATATACTGGCAATTTTTAGCTCCTGTCCTTTGGTGTCGAGATTGAGTTCTATGTACCGTTTGCGTGTGGTATTTACCGAATCGCCCAATAAACTAACAGCGCTTAGGTTGCGTATGAGTTCCACCCGATAGTAAGGGGTGCTATCGGCTTTGAGCAGGCGCTGCACAGTATCGATTTCAAACTCAAAAAGGGCATCTTCAAAAAAGAAGTCAATGTCTTTCAAATATGCCTGAACATCTTTGTAGATGACGGTAGACCTGTCTTCCTGCAAATCATCTTCTATCTGCACTTTTTCATTGGCAAACAGTTTAAGGTAGCTGGAATTGATTATGGTCTCTTTTTCGGCCAGAGAGGTTCGCTGGCCTCCAATAAGGTTGAAATAATAGGCCAACGTATTGACCATACCCTTGGCCTGTTCGATCTTAGGATCGGACTGAGTTCCGGGGCCAAATTCCTGTGCCTGAAGACCAGGAAAGCCCAGCATCAGTACTAGTAAAGCAAAAACCTTAATTCTTGTCATACAACAACTTTAACAGATCTTGTTTCTGCTGTGCATTAATTTTTAGCAGGTCTGAAATGAGCCAACCGGTATTGTAGCCCGGCCTGTTGAAATTACTGAGTGAGAAATACCAGCCATCAACGGTAAAGAAATGAAAATTAACCCTGTTTACAGTTTCGAATACAAGGTGACCCATCTTAACCTCATAGAGAAAGAGGGTTAAAAAATCGGGTTTAAAGTCTGCGAGTGTATAGGACTCAGGGCTTCCGTTTTTCACCATAGCCTTGCGCAGATTCATAAAGTCCAGCTCGTGACTCATGGGGTGTAAAAACTCCTTAGTTTGACCACGCTGTTTGTTAAACAGGCTCTTGTAAGGTTCGAAAGAAAGGTCGGAAATCACCCACTCATACCCCAGCCCTTCTTGCTGAATTTGCATATAGAGTGTGAGCGGAACGGACTTTCCCTTGTAGGCAAAAGTGGTATTGACCACCGCAAACCAGTTGTCTGAGCGTAAGCTCAAAAAAACCGGATCAGCATCACTGGTTACCCTATCTACAAACTCCTGAAAGAGAGATTCGGAAAACCCGGCATTCTCTTCATCGAAGAGAATGCTCAGGTATCTTTTTCTTAATCTTGAATTTCGATATTGCCTGTCATCCGGTTCAAACTCTCTTCCCCTGGTATCTTCTTCACCATTAAAGCGGCTGAAGAACTGATTGAGCTGTTTTGTACTTGCCAGTAATTGCTCCTCCACTCTTTGATTATCGGTAATAATCTGTGCAGATAGTGGTTGAATGGCCAGGAAAATGAATATGCCCGAAATGAGCAGTACTTGCTTTATCATATGGTTGTTTCAGATACTCGAATATCACCCAAAATTACATCCCAGAACTCAATAGTTCGTCCGGCAATCTGGGTCTCTTTTTTCTCCACATAGATGGTAATGTCCTTTTTGGTGGTATCCTTATAGGCGAGTTTATCACCATTTCTACCTTCAAACTTCTGGTAAATGGTTACCACCCCTACATAACGACCATCGGGTTGTCTTTCCAGCTTAGAGATGTAGTGAATATCGTACCATTCAATGGTCACTTTGTCGTAGTTAAGAGCCATCAGGCGTCTGAAGTACTCTCTCACCTTATAGTATTCAATCTCTTCTTTGGCTAAAGACGAAACCCCCATTTCACTGCCCGGAGCAAAGAGCTCTTCTGCCCTGTCCATCACACGGGTAGCTTCGGTATAAGGAGTGTTTTTGTTGCCAATAATTTTAATATACTTACCCAAATCTCTAACCTTTTCTAAGGCTAGTGAATCGATGGCCTTTTCCCTGTTAGGATCTACTGCATTTTGAGCTACAGCCGAAAATGCTGTAAGCACTGTCAATAAGGCAACGGCCAATATTTGATTATATCGTCTGTTCATCTTCATTTTATTTTCTCACTAACACCAATTCTTTGATTTTTCCGCTCGGGTCGCGAACCACTTCTTTCACTTTGTGCACATTGTTACCTGTGTCTTTAATGTAATTGAGGTACTTGGTAATGTCCGTTGGCTCGTCATAGTCTTCAGCACCATTGGCCTGATAAAAAATAATGAGAACAGGGGCATTGCCACTGTTAAACAACCCTAGTGCTTCACGAATATTTCGGTTGGCCACATCGGTTGAACTGGCATTGGCAATGGCTTCAAAGTAATTATTGAGGCGCATGTCCAGCGAAGGTTCCGGAGCACTTCTTACATCTTTTTTGGGTTCGGGCTCCGGTTCCGGCTTAGGGTCTGGTTTAGGAGCAGGTTGTTCTACTTCCGGCTCATCCGGAGTGGCATCTACCACTGCTTTCTGGCTCTTACAAGAAGCCACAAAAACGAGGAGAAGCGCAAGTAGCGCTAGGTTTCTGATTGTTTTGTTCATCTGAATTTAATGGGTTTTAGAATTGCTCTTTTTTTTCATTTTTCTGTTTCGATCGGACAAATAGTGTTCCAATCAGCGCGTTAAACGTAAAAGGCACTGAAAGTGGATGTCGAAAATGAAAATATTTTCTAAATGAGAAAATCATTGTCAGTTTGACAATGAAAATGCTTTTATCGGAGGTATAAAAGTGTAAGCTGAAATTGACAGGAAAGTTTGGCAGAAATAACTCCCACCACTCTTGGTTGTGGGGCCTCAACCTTCCACACAAATAAAACAATAACCCCTCCGGGCAGAGGGGTTATTACAAAACTATTCTCCGGCCGGGTCTTTGGCCACCACAGCACCTTCAGGCATTCTAAAATTATCCATCGAAGGGTACTCTACCGATACGCGCACATTTTCAAACACCGTGGCCGAACCGCGAGGGGCTCCGGCCACGCCATCGGCAAACCGATGCCACTGCAAAGACGTAGCTAACTTAACACCCCCCACTTCTTGCCATCCACTATAGCGAATTAGGTTGAACCGGTCGCTAGGCTCTCCTCCAAAAGTTGCGGTATACATTAGCCATTCCATCTGGTTGGTCTCCTGATCTGAAAGAATGATGTATTGATCATTCGGGGCATCTCCAACACCTGCGTTATAGGTTATTTTCACAGCGTTATAAGTCTGTCCGGCAAGCTCTATTGGCTCCAAAGGCTCATAATTCACTCCGGGGTCACCAACCACAAACGGGAAGGCATAGAAGTAAAACATCAGGTTGTAAGTCATGCGCTGACGGTCAGCATTTTCGCTGGGCGGATTTACCCATACCTTTTCGCCATCAAAACCTACTGTCTGGTTTTCCGAATCAATACGAGTATAGCGGTTTTGCAAATCAACCAGAGTTTTGCTTCCGCCCATTTCGTAAGCAAGGGTTTTGAGCTTGCTCCATTGCTCATAGCCACCATGAGCTTCAAATACTTTATCTATGGCTTCAACGTGGTGCGCGGTATAGTCTACCTTAGCTGTTTCTTCCTTTTTCTGCTCTACTTTTGTCCCTTCACAGGCCCATAGCAGCGTCATTAAAGAAAAAAGCACAATCTTTTTCATAGCTTAACTTTTTACAAAGTTGAAGTTCTTACCACTCATAGTGTGTCAGTTAGCCAACATACAGCCCATTATTCTACAAACGGTTAATGCAGGCAACCAAACACAGCGGAAGAACAGCATATTTTACTCATACAATGTAATATGAATAAGGCAGAACAATTTTTCGAAACACTCGTCAGTCACTTTGCTACCCAAGCTGACGTGACGGAGGGCAAAATGATGTCGTCTCGTGGCCTGCAATACAAAGGCAAAAACTTTCTATTCAACTGGGACAACAAAATGTGTTTCCGGCTGGGGAGAGACTTCGACCCGGCTTCCGAGGGCATTCATAACTATACTCTTCTCAACCCTTTCAAAACCAAACCGCCACTAAAGGACTGGTTTGTTTTGACCACCGACATGGACAAATGGATTGCTCTGGCCGAAATTGCTCTAGCCAGAATGAAAAGCGGCCGATGACTTCTTTGGCCTCCCGGGCACATGAGTTGTTTAAAAACCGAACCGATTTCACGCATTTTTTGATCAACTTGCAACCATTCAATTGGCAAACCCCTGAACACGAGCGATGCAATTATTTGACTTCACTCCCGAACCGGAAGAAAACATATTGCCGGAAGACGGTATAGTTCATTACTACCGGGCTCTCATACATCCTGACGATGCCTACCGTTATTTTCGCAAATTGCTCGAGAAAATAGCCTGGAGAAACGATGAGTTGCTCATGTTTGGCAAGCGGATTACTACTAAACGAAAAGTAGCCTGGTATGGAGACAAACCCTTTGACTACACCTACTCTAAGACCACAAAAAAGGCCTTGCCGTGGATTAACGAACTCATTGAGCTGAAAAAAAAGGCTGAACTGGCTACCGGAGAAACATACAACTCCTGCTTGCTTAACCTGTATCATTCGGGAGAAGAGGGCATGAGTTGGCACAGCGACAACGAGCCCGAGTTAAAACGAGAAGGCGCTATAGCCTCCATAAGCCTGGGAACCGAACGAAAGTTTGTATTCCGACACCAACACTCGGGCAACAAAGTAGAACAACTATTGGAAAATGGAAGCCTGTTACTCATGAAGGGATCTACACAAGACTATTGGCAGCATGCCCTGCCTCCCAGCAAAAGAGCCGATGGTGCACGAATTAATCTCACCTTCAGAACTATAGTCGGTTAGACAAGCTATTTTTGAGCAAACAACAATGCTTTTGTCTTAGCATAACTATAAAACTCAATTAACTTTGAACACACAAGCACAGCCATGAGCAAAGACCAGAAATTCGAAACACAGGCCATAAGAACTCAGATTGCACCCACCCATGCACAGGAGCACTCCACGCCCATGTATTTGACTTCCAGCTTTATATACAATGATGCCGAAGAAATGCGGGCTGCCTTTGCCGGTGAAAACGACCGCCATATTTATAGCCGCTTCAGCAATCCCAATTTTGAGGAATTGGCCAACAAGTTATGTCAAATGGAGGGTGCAGAAGCAGGCTATGTTTTTGCTACAGGTATGGCTGCCGTGTTTTCTACTTTTGCAGCCCTGGCCAATGCGGGAGACCACATCATAAGCTGCCGTTCGGTGTTTGGCTCTACTCATACCGTTTTCACCAAAATATTGCCCAAGTGGAACATAGAAACCACCTATATAGAGGTAAACTCCACTGCCGACTGGAAAAATGCCGTGCAGCCCAACACCAAGTTGTTTTACCTGGAAACACCAACCAACCCCGGTGTAGATTTGGTGGACCTTGAGTTTGCCGGGCAATTCTGCAAAGAGCATGGACTAATACTTATTGTAGACAATTGCTTTGCTACCCCTTACCTTCAACAGCCTATCCGCTTCGGAGCTGATTTGGTGATTCACTCAGCCACTAAGTTTATAGATGGTCAGGGACGCGTTTTGGGAGGAATTACTGTTGGTCGAAAAGACCTTATTGAAGAAATTTACGCCTTTAGCCGAAGTACGGGACCAGCTCTCTCGCCTTTCAATGCCTGGGTCCTTTCCAAAAGTCTGGAAACACTGGCTGTGCGCATGGAACGACACTGCGAAAATGCACTGGCTCTGAGTAAATTCCTGGAAACTCACCCCAAAGTAAACTGGGTTAAATACCCCGGCCTTAAAAGCCACCCTCAATTCGATATTGCTCAGAAACAAATGAATAAGGGCGGAGCCTTGGTTGCCTTTGGTATTCAGGGTGGGTTAGAAAACGGACGCAATTTCCTGAATCACCTTAGCCTTTGTTCACTCACTGCCAATCTGGGCGATAGCCGAACCATTGCCACACACCCATCATCTACCACCCACGCCAAGCTAACCGAAGAGGAGCGATTAAAGGTAGGAATCACGCCAGAACTCATTCGCGTTTCAGTGGGTTTAGAACACATTGACGACATTATTTCAGACATTCAACAAGCTTTAGAAAAAGCATAAAATGAAACAGATACTGGCCGAGATTCTCACCATTGGAGATGAAATTCTCTATGGGCAAATCACAGATACCAATGCACAATGGATTAGTGCAGAGTTGGATCAACTAGGGGTTAGAGTAGTGCGAAAAACAACTGTTGGCGACCAAAGAGAGGCCATTTTAACGGCTTTTGCCGAGGCCGAAAAAAGAGCCGATATGGTGATAATTACCGGTGGCCTTGGCCCTACCAATGACGACCTGACTATGCCCATGTTGGCGGAGTATTTCAATAGTGAAATTGTACTCAACGAATCGGTCTTAAACCATGTAAAAAACTTCTTTGAAAGAAGGGGCCGACAGTTCACTGAACTTAATAAAAGACAGGCCCTGGTGCCTAAAGTAGCCCAGGTATTGCACAATGAGCTTGGAACTGCGCCCGGCACATGGTACGAACGCAACGGAAAAGTCTTTGTCTCGTTGCCCGGTGTTCCGCACGAGATGAAAAATCTTATGAAGCAATTGGTGCTGCCTAAGTTATCCCGTCACTTTCAAACCCCGGTTATCTATCATAAGCTCATCAAAACGGTGGGTATTGGCGAATCGTTTTTGGCCGATATTATAAAGGACTGGGAGGCCAACCTACCCGAACATATTTCATTAGCCTATCTACCGAGTGTAGGGCAAGTAAAACTAAGACTGACAGCCGTAGGTGAAAACAAGCAACAATTGGTAGAGGAAGTCGGGCAGCAGGTTGAAAGGCTTCTTCCGTTGGCAGGAGAATTTATTTACGGCTACGATGAAACCTCTCTGGAAGAAGCCGTAGGCCAATTGCTCAAAACCAAAAACAAAACCATAGCACTGGCCGAAAGCTGTTCTGGAGGCTACGCCCAACACAAACTAACCACAGTGGCCGGTTCTAGTAATTATTTCCAGGGTGGAGTTGTACCCTATCACAACCAGTTTAAAATGCAAATACTTGGTGTACGCCAAGAAACTCTGGAGGCCTATGGAGCCGTAAGCGAGGCCTGTGTAAAAGAAATGGCTGAAGGCGTACGCAAGCTATTTAATGCCGATATTGGTGCTGCTTCGAGTGGAATTGCCGGCCCAGGAGGGGGAACAGACGAAAAACCAATAGGTACAGTTTGGATTGCTTTTGCCGATGGCGAAAAAACCATCACCAAAAAACTGCAATTAACTCAGAACAGGCTATTAAATATTGAATTGACAGAAATTGCAATATTAAATTTGGTTAGAAAAAGTTTAAACCAATAAAACTTTGATAATATTTGGTAATTCGTTTACTTTTGCGAGTTAGTGCAAACGTTTTAATTCACTAAAAATAAGGAAATGGCTATAGTAGAAATGGTAATGCCAAAAATGGGCGAGAGTATAATGGAAGGTACTGTGCTCACCTGGCTAAAGAAAGAGGGAGACACCATAGAACCCGATGAATCGGTTTTGGAGGTGGCCACCGATAAAGTAGACACAGAAGTTCCTGCAACTCACGGAGGAATTCTTAAAGAAATTTTAGTGAAAGAGGGCGATGTGGTGGCCGTAGGTGCTCCCATTGCTAAAATTGAAACGGATGCCGCAGTGGAAACCGAAAGCCAGCCGACTACTGCTCCCGCTGCCACGGCTTCAGCACCCCAACCTCAAGCCGAAGCTCAACCTGCAGCAGTTTCAGCCTCCAGCAACGGACAATCAAGTAATGGACAAACCAGTTCAGACCGCTTCTATTCTCCACTGGTAATGAGCATTGCCCGTCAGGAAAACATCTCCATGGCAGAGCTTGAGTCGGTACCGGGTACCGGACGCGAAGGCCGTGTGACCAAAAAAGATATTCTGGCCTATGTGAAAAATAGACCAGCGGCCGGACAGGCTACTTCCAGCCCGGCACCTGCTGCCCAGCCTGCAGCCGCTCCGGCTCGTACCCCTCAACCAATGCCGGTGAGCATCTCTGGTGAAGATGAGATCATTGAAATGGATCGTATGCGTAAGATGATTGCCGAGCGCATGGTCGATTCAAAGCGTATCTCTCCTCATGTTACATCATTTGTTGAAGCAGACGTAACTAATATTGTGTATTGGAGAAACCGCGTAAAACAGCAATTCAAAGAGCGCGAAGGAGAGCCAATCACCTTTACCCCCATCTTTATAGAAGCCGTAGTAAAAGCCATTAAGGACTACCCAATGATGAATGTACAGGTAGATGGTACGCGGATAATCAAGAAGAAAGACATTAACATAGGTATGGCTGTAGCCTTACCTACCGGCAATCTCATTGTTCCTGTAATTCACAATGCCGATCAGTTAAGCCTTGTGGGTATCACCAAGAAAGTAAATCAGCTGGCTAAGAAAGCCCGTGAAAACAAGCTTTCGCCAGACGACTTGCAAGGAGGCACTTACACTGTTTCTAACGTTGGCTCTTTTGGCAACGTAATGGGAACCCCCATCATTATGCAACCGCAAGTGGGTATTCTGGCGCTTGGAGCCGTAGTTAAAAAGCCTGCGGTAATAGAAACACCAAATGGAGATGCTATTGCAATCAGACACAAAATGTTCCTATCCCACTCCTACGATCATCGGGTTGTAGATGGCTCATTGGGAGGAATGTTCGTTCGAAGAGTAGCCGACTACCTCGAAAAGTTCGATTTAAACAGAGGGCTATAAATACAAGCACTCTTTAAGCTATAGACCGAATTAAGCAGGGTTTCATGTCACATGAAGCCCTGTTCTTTTAAGGAGCAATATCAAATGACCATTTGTACTAAAAAAAATGTGTTAAATTATGGTTTTAAAACTGGTCTCCTTATGAAAATAAAACACACCAATTGGCTACCCGGCCTATTCATGTTGGTCATTTCCGCCCAAATCTTTGCGCAGGAAGAAAGCCTCAAAACACTCAAACAGTTTGACAGAATCTATGATTTTGGAGCAAATGGTATTTCCTGGGCTATGGTTGAGTCTGAAAATAAGTTCGGATTTATAGACGCCAACCACAAGTTGATTGTTGAGCCCAAATACGACAGAATTTTCGTCTTTGGTTCTAATGGTATTTCCTGGGCCAAGGTAGAAAAGAACGGTAAGTTTGGTTTTATCGATAGCCAGGGCCGGGAAGTTGTTCCCCCTATATATGATCGAGTATTTTATTTTGGTTCTAATGGCATTTCATGGGCCAAAGTGGAAAAAGGAGGTAAAATAGGTTTCATAAATGCCCAGGGAGTAGAGGTTGTGCCCACAGTCTATGACCGAATCTACAACTTCGGAGCTAATGGAATCTCATGGGCTAAAGTAGAGAAGGGTGGAAAGTTTGGTTTCATCAATTCATCGGGCATAGAAGTAGTCGCCCCAATCTACAGCCGAATTTTTGATTTTGGCACTTGCGGTATATCATGGGCAAAAATAGAAAAGGATGAAAAGTATGGATTTATTGATTCATCGGGAAAAGAAATTGTGAAACCAATCTATGACCGCATTTTCGATTTTGGGTCGACAGGTCTCTCGAATTATGCCAAATACGTGAAAGGTAACAAGGAAGGACTAATAGACTCCAACGGTAAGGAAGTAGTCTTTTCGTCTGCCAACAGAAAAAAGTAAAACCACCTGAACGGCAGCCCGTCATAAAACACTGACACATGCTCTAAAAAGGTGATATGGGTAGCCACCTATTCTCGATGGCCCCGGTCTTCTGCTAACTATAGTTTTTAACAGGGTATCTGAACCGGGTTATAGGGACAATTAAAAAATTCCCGATCGAAGCCGGGAACTACAGGTAGCGAAGTGCTTTAAGGCTGCTAACTATTGTTATGTTTTACTAATGGCTACGCCTGCGGAGCCCAGCTTGAACAGAGCATGCCCTCACTCGCTTTGTTTGGATGTGCACATGCATCGGTTTGATGACGGGCACAGTTGCCGCAATGCCTGGAAGTATCAAGCTTTGGTATGAGTGAAAACCTATCGCAGGTATAGTTTTCATTGACTTTAAGCTTATGAACCGAACATATATTATCTGAAGTGAGAGACTCACAATGAGAACAACTGGAAGCTAATCGTATAGACATATCATTATTTCGTTTACGCTACTCTCAATATACCTCAATAAGACTTTAAATGTTTGATAATCAGTCAATTTCAATTTAGACTGAATTCAATCTATGCAATGAGTCGTGCATAAAAAGGATCCACTCCCCCATACAAGACTGTACAGCCAACCACCAACGACCAAACAAAAAAGGTGTCTTTCAGGCTTTACCCCTCGAGACACCTTTCGCTCTAGTCCTGTACCGTTTTTCAGGCTATATCGAACCGGTCATTCATCATTACTTTATTCCAGGCTGCTACAAAGTCTTTGACAAACTTCTCTTTGCTATCGCCTTGACCATACACTTCGGCCAATGCCCGTAGCTCGGAGTTTGAACCAAACACAAGGTCTACCCGGGTACCGGTGTATTTCACTTTTCCGGTAGATCTGTCGCTACCTTCAAATAAATCCTGATTGGCACTGGTTGCTTTCCAGCTAATGTTCATATCGAGAAGATTGACAAAAAAGTCGTTGCTCAACACTCCGGGCTTGTCGGTAAACACTCCGTGTTTAGAGCCATCATAGTTTGTATTGAGCACACGCATTCCACCCACCAATACTGTCATTTCCGGAGGTGTAAGCTTTAGCAATTGTGCTTTATCGACCAACAGCTCTTCGGCCGATACGGAATACTTCTGTTGCTGATAGTTTCTGAAACCATCGGCTCTTGGTCTTAGCCACTCAAACGATTCGGCATCGGTCTGCTCTTCCAGAGCATCTCCCCTGCCCGGGGTAAATGGCACCTCAATGGTTACGCCTGCATCTTTGGCCGCCTTTTCGATAGCCGCGCAGCCACCAAGCACTATCAGATCGGCCATAGAAACCTGCTTATTGCCCGACTGTGCACTATTAAACGCTTTTTGTACCTCTTCCAGAGCATTGAGCACTTTATTTAATTGCTCGGGATTATTTACCTTCCAACTTCTTTGAGGCTCAAACCTAATTCTGGCGCCATTGGCTCCTCCACGGTTGTCGGAACCTCTGAAGGTAGAAGCCGAAGCCCAGGCTGTCGACACCAACTCAGAAACTGACAGACCTGTAGCCAGTATTTCTGCCTTCAGGTGCTTAATATCAGCCGCATCGATAAGATCATGTTCAACTGCCGGAATGGGGTCTTGCCAAATCAAATCTTCGGTGGGTACTTCCGGCCCCAGGTATCGGTTTTTAGGCCCCATATCTCTGTGCAATAGTTTGAACCAGGCTCTTGCAAATGCATCGGCAAACTCATCGGGATTTTCTAAGAATCTGCGTGAGATTTTCTCATATTCCGGATCCATGCGCAAGGACAAATCGGTGGTGAGCATAAATGGTTGATGAAACTTACCTTCTATGTGAGCATCGGGTACGGTTCCTTCGCCACCACCATTCTTAGGCCTCCATTGGTAGGCTCCTGCCGGGCTCTTGTACAGCTCCCACTCATATTTAAAGAGGTTTTCAAGGTATTTCATACTCCACTGGGTTGGTGTATCGGTCCAAATACCTTCTAAACCAGAGGTAATGGTATTTTCGGAGTGTCCGCTGCCCAAAGTATTTCTCCATCCAAAACCCTGCTCTTCCATAGTGGCTCCTTCTGGCTCAGGGCCAACATATTTGGTAGGATCTCCCGCTCCATGCGTTTTACCAAACGTATGACCTCCCGCTATCAAAGCCACGGTTTCCTCATCGTTCATAGCCATTCGTCCGAATGTCTCGCGAATGTCTTTAGCGGCTGCAATGGGATCGGGGTTACCATTAGGGCCTTCCGGATTTACATAGATAAGGCCCATTTGAACGGCTGCCAGCGGATTCTCCAACTCTCTGTCTCCTGAGTAGCGTTTATCATCCAACCATTCGCCCTCCGAACCCCAATAAATATCTTGCTCAGGTTCGTAGATGTCTTCTCTACCACCACCAAAGCCAAAGGTTTTAAATCCCATGGACTCCAGCGCCACATTACCGGTTAGAATGAGCAGGTCTGCCCACGATATTTTGTTACCATATTTTTGCTTAATAGGCCATAGCAATCTTCTTGCCTTATCCAGATTGGTATTATCGGGCCAGCTGTTTAGCGGGGCAAAACGCTGTGAACCGGTGGCTCCACCACCTCTTCCATCGGCAATTCTGTAAGTACCGGCCGCGTGCCAGGTCATGCGTATAAACAACGGACCATAGTGCCCCCAATCGGCAGGCCACCAGTCTTTAGAATCAGTCATTAGTGCATGAAGGTCCTTTTTTAGTGCCTCGTAGTCCAGCTTCTTAAACTCTTCAGCATAGTTAAAGTCTTCTCCCATTGGGTTTGAAAGACTGGAATGCTGCCTTAAAATATTCAGCTTAAGAGCATTGGGCCACCAGTCTTGATTTGAGGTACCTCCTCCGGCACTATGATTGAGCTTTCCTCTTAGAAAAGGGCAATTGGCCGCGTCATTGGTATTGTAGCTTGCGCTGCCGTGTGGGTTGTGATTTTCCATATATCGTGTTTTTTAAATTTCAACAGTGACTTCAATTTGCAATAAAATTTATAAATAATCGACCGTATCATATTTATATAATCTATACCCTATCAACCTGATAAATGAAATGAAGGATTTTCCATCCAAGCTTTTAACGGTACTAGTTTTTATCTCCGGCATACGTAATGCTCCCTCATTTTTGTATTATTGATCATTATTGTTTTCACTTGTTATGACACACTCATCTTTTGAACTAATCGGCCTTAGGCTAAAAACAAAAACAAGCAATCAAAATGGCCAGTCCATGCAAGACTGTGGAAGTCTCTGGCAAGAGTTTGAAACACAAGAACTAGCTCAGGCCATACCGAATAAGCTAAATGAGGCTGTATACGCAGTATACTTCGATTACGAAAGCGACCACACGGGAGCGTTCAACTATTTTGTTGGATGTCGTGTAAAAAGTGGCACTGAGGCACCAGAAGGATTGAGCAAGCTGGCCATACCCGAACAAACCTATGCACTGATACAAGCTAAAGGTAAAATGCCCGATTGTATGGCAGATAGCTGGAAAAACATTTGGTCTAGCGACTTGAAGAGAGCTTATACCTTCGATTTTGAAGTGTATGACGAACGAAGCCACAATTGGGAGCAGGCAGAAGTGGATATATTCGTTGCTGTTCGATAAAATGAATAGTCTAATTCCGTTTATTCTTTCAGCAATTATTCCTGGCACCGGTCAGCTTTATATGGGTAGGTATACTTCGGGCCTGCTAAACTTGCTATTGCCCATTCTCCTTATTTTTCTATTACCGTATTTTGCACTTTTTATATACCCCACTTTTGCGATCATCTCCTTTATCGAAATTTATCAGGTGGTCTCTAAATCGGAGGGCAAAAAGAAAGCCATGATTCAGCTTATCTTTGGATTAATCACGGTGATCATCATTATTCCTACATTGATTTTTTTGTTTCAACTCTCTGTAATTAATGGAAATCAATATGTTCGTAAGCAGTATCTCAATGAGGGTTTTACCCGCGATGAAATGCAGGAAATCCAGGAAGCCCTGAAATGGTATAAAAACAACACCGACACCTTTCCTGACAGTTTCTCTTCATTTGTACAAAGTAAACCGATTTGGCAAGGCTGGCTGAACGATGCCTGGAACCAAAATTACAAGTACGAACGTACCGACTCTTCTTACACGCTCACATCGGCCGGTAAAGACGGTCTCTTTGGAACTGAAGATGACATAATTGTGTACGATAAGAGTGATTAACCATTTTTTAAACCAACTGAATTATGAAAATATTAATAGTAGGTGGTCATGGCACTATAGGAAAGCCTGTTGCAGAGCATTTCAGAAAAGAGCATGAGGTATTGGTTGCCGGAAGGTCGGCCGGAGATGTAGTGGTAGACATTGCCAATAGCGCTTCTATTAAAAACATGTTTGAACGAACTGGCCCTATTGATGCCTTGATATGCATAGCCGGTGAGGCCAAGTGGGCTCCGTTCGATTCGCTGAGCGAAGAGGATTATTACATTGGTCTGAGGAGTAAATTAATGGGGCAGGTAAACCTGGTGAGAATCGGAAGACAGCACTTAAACGCCAACGGCTCCATTACTCTTTCTACCGGTATTTTGGCTGATGACCCGGTAATAAAGACTACCAGTGCGGCTATGGTAAACGGTGGCATTCACAGCTTTGTGAAAGCGGCCGCTCTGGAAATGCACAATGGTATCAGGCTCAATGTGGTTTCATTGGGCATGGTAGAAGATGCCTATGCGAAATACAAGGATTACTTTCCGGGCCACAACCCCGTGCCCATGCGCAAAGCCGTGAATGCATACGTAAGAAGCGTTATGGGGAAAGGTCATGGAGAAGTGATTCGTATCTATGAAAACTAAGACTAATACCAGAGAGGCCCGAAGTTTCCCATTCTTTTAGGGTTATTCTGTTGTCTGTAAGAATCGGCTTTAGGCCTGATTTATCGATATTATTTCTCCATCCCTAATAAATCGGCTTTCTTTTAAAGAGTTTTCGAACACGACTTACAACCCTTCTTTGAGAGGTGTTGTCTAAAGCAAAACTCAAAAACTCAAATGTACTATACATTCAGTAACAGGCTTATCCGTAAGTTGTCGGATAGGCCTTTCTTTAGCCTTTTGGCTCTACTTGGGCTAACCATTGGGCTATGGGGCTGCTCTAACGATGACCCCCAACCCATTGCACCTTCTGAAGTTATTCGGGTGATAGACGGGCGCACAGCCAAACAGGGAAGTGGCAACCCTCTGACCATAGACATGAACAAAGACGGCATAGTAGATTTTACCGTGTTTGCAGAACTTACGGCCAACCAGCAGGGCGATAAACTCTATGTTGGCGTAAACCCAATTGGCCCTCATAAAGTCAAATCGGGGCCATTTTCTGACGATAACTTTTTAAACATGGGGCTTCTTATTGCAGAGAATCCCCCCACCACACTGGACTTTAGCCTCAAACCTAATGAACAGTGGACCAGTGAACATGGCGCCATAGCCATACGCAAGACCACCAATAGCGGTTCGGTAAGCCATGAAGGTGCGTGGATAGGACGTAGCAAAGTATTGGCTATTCAGCTCTACCAGAATGGTCAGTATCATATAGGGTGGCTCAAAATTCATTTCAATGCAGAAACCGAGGTAGCAACCTTGCTTGAATACGCGCACCACAAGAGACCTCAAACACCCATTGCTTTACAATAAGCCAGCTAAACTAATGCAGCGATGCAACACGGTGCATTAGTTTTCCTTACTTTTCATATCGTAGATTATGAATTATTCTACCTTTGGCCAATTCCTTAGATACACCAGAGTTATGGAAAATTTGGGTATACTGGCTGCAATACTTACCACCGGAGCGTTCTTGCCTCAGGCCATAAAAACCATTCGAACAAGGCACACCGAAGACCTGAGCCTCACAACGTTTGCCATGATGTTTTTAGGTACTCTTTGTTGGTTGGCCTATGGATTATCCATTGATAATCGCCCACTCATAATCGCCAATATAATTACGGCTCTACTGGCGGGCATCATTCTGTTTATGAAGTTACTCTCTTACCGAAAACCCAGAGATTAATATTGCTCGTACCAGTGAAAATGCTCCTCCACCAGTTTCTTTCTCTTCTGCTTTAGAAAATCTAAATATCCCTGTGCTACCGGAGAGAGGTTTTTGCCTTTTAACCAAATGAGATTCCAACGGGTAACAATCGGCAGGCCCTTCAATGGAATTATTTCCAATTGCCCATTTCTGAGCTCATTTCTGAGCCCTATAAGGGGCATAATAGAATAACCAAGTCCTGCAATTACTGCCTGCTTAACGGCTTCATTAGAAGTAAGCTCCAGCTTCTTATAAGTAGAAATGGATTTTGAACGAATGAACGACTCCATGGCATTGCGTGTAGCCGAGCCTTGTTCTCTATATATAAGAGGGTATTGTTGCAGAAAATCCTTTTTATCAGAATCGGCCAAAGCCCTGAGTTGCGGACTGCCCACCAGATATAGCTTGTTTTGAAGCAACTCTAGCCTATCGATACTCAGGTGGGCAGGCAAAACCGACACCAACGAAAAATCAACTTCATTTTCCTCCAGGTTAGAGATCACCCTACTTTTATTGGTTACGTCCATAATCAGATCGACACCCTTGTGTTTTCGCATGAATTCAGACAGAAAATAGGGCATTACGTACTTCCCTGTAGAAACTACAGAAACCTTGAGTCGACCTGCCAATTGCTGGCTGTAGGCCAAGGTTCTATAACTAATGGCTTCTACCTCGTTGAGAATCCTTTCTGCAGCCACAGCTATTTCCTTTCCAAAATCGGTGATGTACAATTGCCTACCTACTACCTCAAATAGCGGTACAGAAAACTGATCCTGAAATTTTCTGAGCTGAATAGAAACTGCTGGCTGAGTTAAAAAAAGCTCTTCTGAAGCCTTGGTAACGCTTTGTGTATGAACTACTTTAAGGAAAACCTTGAGCTGATGCAGGGTATAATCCATAAATTATGTTTATGATTAACATATGAAAGATAAATAAAAATTTATCAATCACAGCCTTCATCTTTGTGCCGCATTAAAAAAAGAACTATGCGCACAACATCGACAACCGAATGGACTGAAAAGCGAGCCAAGTCAGAAAATGCTTCTCCTGTCAAATCAGAAGCTTTCATAGTAAGTCAAAGCCTGGTTTTCATAGGGACAGTTTTGTTGGCTTTAGCTTGCTGGATTATGCTGGTCTTCACCTATGCCAGCGCCTTAAAGGCCCCCGCCATAGCCTCAGGAGCCATCGTTTTCTTCGCTTCTATTATTCACCTGATACAATCAAGTAAAACCAATCAAAAGTCATGATTCACGAAAAAGAAAATCAAATACAGTTAATGAACCAAACCCTGTCTCCTTCACAAGCCTTTGAACAAATGGCTGCCATGGTAGACGGATTGATAAAGCAAATAAACCTTCAAAACCTCAGGGCCTTTGAGCAACCAAATCAGCTAAAATCCAATGCCGATACAGAAGCTTATATAGACCATCTAAAGCAACAGAAGCAAGAACTTCATGAACGGTTTATGTTAGCAGAACAGCTGGGTTGCCATATTGAAGCAACGGTCTCATTCAACATTAAACTAACCCGATAGACCGGGCCTACAGCCCGGATTTGCCAAGCCTTCATGGAATTACAATTATTGTTCGATAACCTGACCAACCCGGCCTTGCTCTTCTTCTTTCTGGGTCTGTTGGCCGTTCAGCTAAAAAGCGATCTGGAAATACCAGCCAATTCGTCCAAATTCATTTCCATATACCTTCTCTTCTCCATAGGATTTAAAGGAGGTCAGGAGTTGTCTCACGAAACTATAAATGCGGAAATCCTCTGGTCGTTGGTTTTTGGGGTAGTTATGGCTCTTATTGTACCTATATACTCCTTTTTTCTACTAAAAAAGAGACTTGGGGTACAAAATGCGGGGGCCATAGCCGCAGCCTACGGATCGGTAAGCGCAGTAACTTTTGTAACGGCCGTTTCCTTTTTAGAAATGCAGCAAATAGCTTTCGATGGGCACATGGTGGCTGTAATGGCACTTATGGAGGCCCCCTCAATTGTTATAGGAGTACTGCTTATGGCTCTTTTCAGAGAAGAAAGTGAGCACAAAGTCTCTTTCAGCCGTATCCTAAAGCATTCGGTAACCAATGGCAGTGTGGTACTCATACTGGGTAGTTTGGTCATTGGCTTTCTTGCCTCCGACAAACAGGCTCAAGGCATAGAACCCTTTACTACCGATATTTTCAAAGGCTTTTTGGCGGTTTTCTTACTAGATATGGGAATAACCAGTGGCAGGAAACTCTCCACATTCTTGAAAAACGGCTGGTTCACTTTGTGTTTTGCTGTGCTGGTGCCTTTAATTAACGGGTCGGTTGTTGCCTTTGTGAGCCAATACATTACAGATAACATTGGCAACCAACTGCTGTTTTCCATACTGGCAGCCAGTGCTTCTTATATTGCTGTGCCGGCCGCCATGAAGCTGGCTGCCCCTAAAGCTAACCCCGGCTTATATATACCTATGGCACTGGCGATTACCTTTCCACTCAACATTACCTTAGGCATGCCCCTGTATTTGTCTATCATTCACCTCAACTGATTTGCAGACAAAAAACAACCCGGCCTACGCAACCAAAGCACTTTTAGAAACGATAGTAAACCTATGATTACCTTCTGAGCAGAAGAAAATCATAGGTTTTTACTTTTTAATCACCAATACATGACTCCAAAAACACTGGTTGAAGAATGGGTTAGGCTTTTTAACAAAGGCAACGCCCAGGCATTAGGCCAACTATATGCCGAAGAGGCTATAAACCATCAGGTAGCCAATAGCCCCCTAAAGGGCAAAAAAGCCATCATCAACAGTTTTGAAACCGAGTTTGCTACGGCCAAAATGACTTGTATAGTTGAGCATATTTTCGAAGATGGAGACTGGGCTATTTTGGAATGGAAAGACCCTCTGGGACTACGAGGTTGTGGCTTTTTTCAGGTTTCGGAAGGAAAAATAGTGTTTCAAAGAGGCTATTGGGATAAGCTTTCATTCCTTCGCGTGCACAATCTTCCTCTTCCAACTACCTAAACTGCCCAATCTTACTAGCTTTGAACGTGCAATTTTCCAAGCCACTCCGCAACCGAAAGAAGACCATCATTCGCCAGTATACACTGGGATGGATGGCAGGCCTTATATTTTTGGTTTTTATCAGGAGTGTGGGCACTGTAGAGGTAAGCCGCTTTAACCCCAGCCTGGACGTAGCTATTTTCTTTGCCGGACTACTGGGAGGCTTCTTTGGTATGATCTCAGGCTACTTTCAGTTTCTGCTGGAAGAAAAAATCTATCGGCAGACCTCCATTAAAAAACTCCTTATAATCAAGGGGGTATACCTATTGGCTTTTGTAGTCGCCATGATATTTGTGGCCTACTTAATGTCTGTACATATTCTAAAATTTGAGATTGGTCTGTGGGAGTTTGCTACCGATGCCGGTAGTGGCGTGGTGTATCTTTACATCATTGTTTTCGATCTGTTTATGTTGGTTTTACGACAGGTTAATTTAATGTTGGGCGAAGGCAACCTCACCAAGTTACTGATGGGCGAATTCTACGAACCGCATGAAGAAGAGCGTATATTTATGTTTCTGGATCTGCAATCTTCTACCCAGCTTGCTGAAAAACTTGGCCACATTACCTATAGCAACCTGATCCAGGACTGCTTTTACGACTTAGGAGTGGTATTGGCCTATGAGGCCGAAATTTATCAATACGTGGGCGATGAGGCCATACTCACCTGGCCAACCCCTGCCGGCATTCGAAACAACAACTGCCTTAAAGCTTTTTATGCTTTTCAACACCAAATAGAATTGCGCAAAGAGCATTATGAAAAAGCCTATGGCATTGTGCCGTCTTTTAAAGCCGGTGTAAATCTGGGCAAAGTTACCACCACCGAAGTGGGCAAATACAAAAGAGAAATAGCTTACCACGGAGACACGCTCAACACAGCCGCTCGTATTCAGGCCAAATGCAATGAGCTGGAGAAACCGCTTCTGGTTTCTCAACATCTCAAAGACCGAATTCTTGGTAGGAAATTCGTTTTTCATTTTATGGGAGAAATGCCCCTAAAGGGTAAGGAAGAGGCGGTGGCTATTTATGCCGTAGAGCCTGCATCATAAAAAAACACGCTAGCCCAGCAGACCAGCGTGTTTTCTCCAGACATTCGTTTCAATTATTCTCCCTGGCTTAGCGAGTAGCCTCGCTCACCATCAAACTGATAAAGGTGCTCCGTCTTAATAAAGTCGAAACCGACCTTCTGCACATTTTGGAGCAGTTCAATTACATCAGAGTTTTGTAAAACCTCTCCATTTGGATTGGTAAACCTGCACCTCCAATGATCGGTTTTGAAAGTCTCAGGCATACCATTAGGGTATACCAACACCCCACGGTTAGAGATAAGCTTTAGCTTTAGGCGCTCGGTAGAAGCTTCGTTGAGCAGCTTATCGCCTATCTCATTGGCATCTCTGTTTTCGCCCCTCCAGTCGATAAACACATCTACCCCAACAAGCTCTTTCTTCTTAGCCGGTTTTTCCTTTACATCTATACTAATAGAAACATTTTCATCGTAGTGTACAGGCTTCAGCTTAGTTGGTTTCTGGCCTAGTCGCTCTATCACCGCATCGGCAAATTCTTTGGTACCTACACGCTCCACACTGCGCTGCGCTCGATAGATATCACCGGTATGAATACCATCTTCCAATGTCTTGAGCCATGCATTCTGAATAAGTTCGGCTTTGTCGGCCTTGCCTAACTGCACAAGCATCATGGTAGCTCCATTCAGTAGGCCTGATGGGTTGGCTATGTTTTGTCCGGCAATGTCAGGAGCCGAGCCGTGAATGGCCTCAAACATGGCATGGTTCATACCAATGTTGGCCGAACCGGCCATTCCCACAGAACCCGCCACTTCAGCAGCAATATCCGAAATCACATCGCCATATAAATTGAGGGTTACCACCACATCGAGCGACTCCGGGCGAGCTGCAACAACAGCCGACCCAATGTCTATAATCCAGTGATCGGCAGCAATATCAGGGTACTCCTTAGCCACTTCATTAAACACCTTATGGAACAATCCATCGGAATGCTTCATAATATTATCCTTGGTCATACAAGTCACCTTCTTGCGGTTATAGGCTCTTGCATACTCAAAGGCATATCGGATAATTTTTTCAGAGCCGGGTTCAGAAATCAGCTTCAGGGTTTGCACCACTTCACTGGTTTGCTGGTGTTCAATACCGGCATATAAGTCTTCCTCGTTTTCGCGCACTATTACCACGTCCATGTGGGGGAAATGAGACGGCACGTAAGGCGGGTAAGCTCTAAACGGACGCACGTTGGAAAAAAGGCCGAGCGATTTTCTAATGGTTACGTTCAAACTTTTGTAACCTCCACCCTGAGGGGTAGTGATTGGAGCTTTGAGAAAAACAGGGTTTTTACGCAGTATATCCCAAGACTCGGGGCTTATGCCCGACTTATGGCCTGCTTTATACACTTGTTCTCCAATTTCTATGACATCGTAAGTTAGGCCAACTTCTGCGGCATCCATAATACGAATGGTAGCACCCATAATCTCAGGACCAATACCATCGCCATAGGCAACTGTAATTCTGTCTGTTTTACTCATTCTTCTGGGGTTAGTCTTTCGGCCGCAAAGGTAGTGACCATTGTTTGTTTTCGGAATTTAAACCCCAAAATCTGCCAATTGTTAGATCATTTTTTATAGGAATGGATGGTGCCGTTTTAGTTTACCACCTATGGCTATTATCTTTGGCACCTAGCTCAAACGAATATGACTGCTTTTAGCAACATCCTTTTCGAAAATAAAGAGGGCATTGTTTACCTAACCATTAACAGGCCCGACAAAATGAATGCGCTCAATGCCCAAACCATTGACGAAATAAAATTGGCCTTCGAAACCATTTATGACGACAACTCCATAAGAGGAGTGGTTATTGCCGGTGCCGGAGACAAAGCCTTTGTGGCAGGAGCCGATATTTCTGAAATAGCCAGTCTTTCTGAGGTAAATGCCAGAAAATTTGCAGAAAGCGGACAAGAGGTTTTTGCTGCCATAGAAAACTGTCATAAGCCGGTTATTGCTTTGGTCAATGGTTTTGCCCTTGGTGGAGGTTGCGAACTGGCCATGGCTTGCCACATGCGTGTAGCCACAGCTACGGCTAAATTTGGACAGCCCGAAGTGAAGCTTGGCATAATTCCGGGCTATGGAGGTACTCAGCGTCTTACCCAGCTGATTGGTAAAGCGAAAGCGTTTGAACTCTGCATGACTGCCGATATGATTGGTGCCGAAGAGGCCAAAAGTCTTGGACTCGCCAACCACGTGGTAAACACCATAGAAGAAGGAAAGGCGAAGTGTGAAGAAATATTGGGCAAAATTGCCTCCAAAGCACCCATAGCCATTGGTTTGGTTATAGACTGTGTCAATGCCGTTTTCAACGAACAGGAGAATGGTTACCAGACCGAGGCCAATAGCTTTGCAGCTTGTACCAAAACCGCTGATTTCAAAGAAGGCACCACGGCATTTCTTGAAAAACGACCGGCAACTTTTAAAGGAGAGTAACTGATTCCAACACCATTTTTGCTTTTTTTACGTTGAGTGATGGTGGTGAAAATACATGACCAACGCAACTCACATGTTGGGCCTTAAAAGCCCGGGCTTTCTATGAGTCAACTCAGAAAACTGGCAGGACAAACCGCCTATTATGGCATTAGCAGCATTCTCGGAAGGGTGCTCAACTTTCTGCTTTTACCTATATGGACCGCCCGTTTGGTCACCGAGGAGTATGGAAGCGTTACCTATCTTTATACATACCTGGCTCTGGGGCTGGTAATCTATACCTTTGGTATGGAAACGGCCTTTTTTCGTTTTAGCCGAAAAATTGATGCGCGCCAGGCATACCATAATGCGGCTACGGCAGTCTTACTGGTCTCCGGCTTACTTTCAGGCCTGCTGTATGTAGGAGCACCGGGCATAGCCCGCTGGCTCGATAAGGGAATTCAAACGGAGTACATTCAATACATGGCCGCTATACTTTTTATAGATGCGGTAGTGGCCATTCCGTTTGCCAAGCTACGGTTGGAAGAACGACCACTAAAATTTGCGCTCATCAAAACCGGGGTGATTACCATTACTATTCTGCTCAACCTTCTTTTCATAATCGTATTCCCGGATATACTACAAGGCAAATACCTCTCATCTCTTTCAGGCTTTGTAGAGAGTTTCTATAAAACCGATTATGGAGTTGGCTACATCTTCCAGGTAAACTTAATGGCCAATCTACTCTACATACCCTTTTTGTGGTCAGAGTTCAAGTCGTTAAGGCTGAGAATCCACTGGCCAACCTTCAAACCCATGCTCAATTATGGCCTTCCCATCTTCCTAATGGGCTTGGGCGGCATCTTCAATGAACAAGGTTATAGCCTGATAATGATTGAGTTACTTGGAGAATCGGAGTTGGGTGTTTTTTCCAGTGCTGTAAAACTCAGTGTAATTATGATGTTGGGTATTCAGGCCTTCCGCTATGCTGCCGAACCCTTTTTCTTCAACCATGCCGAAAACCGCGAAGCACCCGCTCTTTTTGCTAAAATCATGCACTACTTTGTAGTGTTTAACATCTTTATGATGGTGGCCGTAGCCTTGAACATAGACCTTATTAGCGATCTTTTTTTGCGCAAGCCCGAATACAAACAAGCACTTTATGTATTGCCCGTATTGCTTTTAGCCAAACTATTATATGGTATTTATGTCAACCTCAGCGTATGGTTTAAGCTAAAGGACAAAACCATTTTCGGAACCTATTTTGCGCTTATTGGTGCGGTGGTTACCCTCGCAGGCAATGTACTCCTCATTCCGCTATTGGGTTACTACGGAAGCGCCTTTGCTTCCTTGCTTTGTTATGCCGTAATGTCTTTTCTATGCTACCAAAAAGGCAAAAGTGAGTTTGCTATCCCCTATCGTTTCAAACCACTGGCCGGCTATCTGCTTCTGGCCATGGGGGTAATTTATGGTGTGGAGTTCATTCAATTGACTAATGGGTGGCTTTCGTATGGATTAGACTTGTTTGTTACTCTAATTTTTGCGGTATTTATGTATCTCAGGGAAGGTAAATCGTTGAACTACAAAACCGTAAGCAATCCTACACGGTAGTTAGATCAAGTATTTACAACCAACAGCTAAAGAATGTCGTTGCGTGAACAGATTGTGAAGCAGATTAACAAACTCCTTTTTCTTGCACTTATCTGGATTTTGAGTGCCTTTAGCCTTAAGGCATGGCAGGTTGAAAGTACGCTTAAAAAAGAGACCAGCAAGTATGACCAGGCCAATGCAGAATACTTGCTCATTGAAGCCCAAAAATACTTTTTGCTCGAAGACTATGAGCGAGCCATTGCCTTTCTGGATAAATCCATTGACGTAGATGAAAAAAACCACGCTGCCTGGTTTAAAAAGGCCGAAATTTATTTAGCGAAAAACGACACTAAGAAAGGTGTGGAGGCCATTCAAAAAGCCATTGCCTTGTCGAGCAACAACAAGTACTACTACGTATTGGCTGCTGAACTGGAAAAAGCAAACCGAAACCCCGAAGGTGCTGCGCGCTACTACGAACTCATGGCTTCTTACACCCCTGACTATCAGGTGTACCTGGTGGAGCTGGCTAATGTTTTTCAGGCCGTGGGTAAAACCAGAGAGGCCATAGAACTCTTCCGCAAACAGGAAAGCCTAACGCTGGATCAAAGCATGAAGTTGGTTGAAATGCTCATGCAAAGCTCAAAAGAAAAAGAGGCCATTACACTCATGGAGCAGTTGGTCATAGACTATCCGCTCGATATGGACATCAAGTACCAGTATGCCAATGTACTGAGTAGCTCAGGCCAACAAACGGAAGCCATACAGTTTCTGGAAAATCAAACATCCATGAATGCCGCTATGCGCCTGCTACTTTCCGATCTTTATGCTTCTCAGGGGCAATCGGACGCCAAGTTTCAACTATTAACCCGCTCGTTTAACGATCCAAATGCTTCACTTTCAGATAAAGTACTGTTACTCGGGCAACTCTTACTAGAAAACAGCAGCCAACCTCCGGTTGGTCTCATAGACAGTTTACAGACCGCTCTGGAAAACCAATACCCTAATGAACCTCTGGCTATAGAAAACGGAGCCTACGTTTACACCAAACTAGCCGAACAAACCAGCGGTCCACAACGCGCCCTCTTCAGAACAAAATCCATAGAAAAATATCAGCAACTCAAAGATTTAAAGCCGGGCGATTTTAAAGTATGGGATAAAGTATTAACCCACGCCTACGAAAACGAAAACTGGAAGCAACTCAATATTGATGCTGAAGAAGCGCTAAGTCTATTCCCTAATCAGGCCATTTTTTACATTTATCTGGCCAGCGCTAAAATAGAGCTGAACGAATTGGATGAAGCCAGCGACTTACTTGGTCAGGCCACCCGAATGACTCGTGCAAACACTTTGCTTAAAAGTCAGATACTGGCCAAACAAGCCCAAATAGCTTTCCTCAACGGACAAACCGAAACTGCCGACAGCCTATTAAAAGAAGCCGTGAGCCTGGAGGAAGTTCACCCCGATGCGTTGAAGCAAAATGGAGAAATACTCCTCAGCCGGGTGGAAAAAAATGCAGCCCCTGTATCCGAAAAAAGTGCAGAGCTCAAAAAAGTGAAAGAGTCGGCCGAAAAGTTATACGCCAACGGACAGTATAATCAAGCCCTTATTACACTCTTACATTATATTCATACATTTGAAGATTTGAACGATGGCGCTACTCTTGAACTGTTTGGAGATACCTACTTTCAGATCAAGTTAAACGCGTTGGCAGTCAAGTACTGGAAAATGGCAAAAGAACTCGGTGGGGGTTCAGAAAAATTAGATCAGAAAATTGCAAGCGGACAAATCAATTAAAAAGGCATTATATCTGGGCATGCTAGCCATGCTAGTGCTTTTTAGCAGTTGTAACAAACGATTCTTAGGGTTTAAGTTTTCACCCAGAGAGGTGCTTACTATAGAAGAAATTGACTACGAATATATTTCTACCCGCTCCAAAATCAGGTACAAAAATCAGGAAGATAAAACCAAAGCTACCGCCAACATACGCATTAAGAGAGACAGCCTTATTTGGTTCACACTGAGCAATGGAGTGGGTATCGAGGGGGCTAGAGGGCAAATTACGCGCGACTCTGTGATTATTCTGGACAGAATAAACCGAAACATATATGCCTATAGTTTTGAGCAACTAAGCGAACAGTTTCAGTTTGAGTTTAGCTACTCTCTTTTTCAGGCCATAATTATTGGTGATTTACCCGTACCACTTTCCAAAAACGATGACATTGTAGAAAAAAACAACAATTTCTATGTCACTCAGCGCGTAAGAGATTTGAGGGTTAGCAATATGGTAAGTTCAAAAAACAGAAGACTGGAAAATGTGTTTGCCACCACACTTAGAAATGACAACACACTGGAACTCAAATATGGCGACTTCAAACCCTTAGAAGGCAAGCCTTTTGCTTACAAAGCCCTTATGATTCTCACCTACTATCAGGACGGCAAAAAACAGGAGGCCGAAATTGACATTGAACACAACCGTGTGAAAATTGAAGACGAATCGCTTAGCTTTCCTTTCAATATCCCAGACCGATATGAGAAGCGCCAATAAGTCTGTTTTACTTACTCTGTTTTTTGTGCTGGCCTTGAGCTGGAGCAATACCTTATTGGCTCAAAATGAGCGTGATAAACTCGAAAAACAGAAAGCAGAGATACTGCGAAAAATTAAGGAAAACGAAAAAATACTAAATCAGACTACCGAAAAAAGAAGCACCTCTTTGGGTAGACTCAAGGCTCTAAACAATCAAATCTCTTCGCGTGCCTCCCTCATTAAGGCCATTAATTCTGAGGTAGACCTACTCGATGCTGAAATTGCCGAAAATCAAAGCATTGTCAATGCTATGGAAAGGGATCTTCAGGCTTTAAAAAAAGAATATGGCCAAATGATTTACGCCACACAAAAAACCAGTTCCGGCTTTAATCAACTCACGTTTTTGTTCTCCTCCAGTACATTCAACCAGCTTTTCATGCGCATGCGCTACATAAGGCAATATGGAGATGCGCGTAAAAAACAGGTTCGGCAAATTGAGATTGTTCAGCAAAACCTCAATGAGCAAATAGCTGAGGTGGCTCGACAAAAAGAACAAAAACAAGCCCTCTTGAATGATGAGTTGAGCGAAAATCAAAAACTACAAGGCTTGCAGTTGGAGCAAAAGAAGCTTATCGCCCAACTGGAGCAGCAAGAGAGCCGCATTAAAAAAGAACTTGAGAAACAACGGGAATCCGAACGCGAACTCACCAGCCGCATAGAAGATATAATAGAAGCCGAAAGAAGAGCTGCTGCCCTGGCCAACGTAGACATGAAAGCCCTGAGTACGGCTTTCGAACAACAGCGAGGCAAACTCCCCTGGCCGGTAGATGAAGGCTTTGTTTCTTCGAAATACGGACTACACGCCCACCCTACACTCAAAAGAGTAGAAATCAATAACAAAGGCATAGACATACAAACCTCAAGCAATGCAACCGTCAAGGCCGTTTTTCCTGGCAAAGTAATTGGCGTAATGTCTATTCCGGGTCAGGGAATCACCGTTATACTCCAGCATGGCGATTACTTTACCTCATACTCAAAACTAAAAGCTGTAACCGTCAAAAAAGATCAGCAGGTGCAGGCAGGAGATGTATTAGGGCAAGTTCTCACCAACAATGAAAATGTGTCGGAAATGAAGTTCCGCATCAATGCCACCAATGGAACAGTTAACCCCGAAACCTGGTTGCAGCGTAAAAACAATAAGCCTTAAGCCGCATATCATATTTGTGAGTGAGTTACTTAGATCGGATAGAACTCTCCCGGCCACAAGCGGTCTGTTCACAGCTATTTGCGAAGACTAAATGATAGTAGACCGTAGAAACATACATCATACGACCTAAGTAAGTAGTCTATCGTATTTTTTAGGCCATCTGTCAGCAAAAATCAGGAACTACCATTAAAGTAGTTGGTTTTCTAGGCTTAGAATCATAGTTTTTGCCTATCTTTGACGAATTGAAATTTATGTCCATGGAAACAATTTTAGCGCTAGGAATGCCGGGAGGACCCGAAATCTTTGTCATCTTATTTATCGTGCTTCTTTTGTTTGGTGCCAAAAAGATACCTGATTTGGCACGTGGCCTTGGCCGAGGCATCAGAGAATTTAAAGATGCTACCAAGGAGATTAAGAAAGAAGTAGACGAAGCAGGTAAGGAAATCGATAAGCAATAGGTTTCAATGAAGGAATATCATCGACTGGATGAGATTCAGGAAGACCTTTCGCTTGGAAAAATAACTTGTTCACAGTTGGTAGACTACTACCTGACCAACATTGAGCGAGATAAACAACTCAACGCCTTTGTAGAGGTATATGCAGAAGAAGCCAAACAACGGGCGCGCGAGTTAGATAAAAAAATTGAGCTAAAAACAGCCGGCCCGTTGGTCGGCTTAATTTTTGGCCTCAAAGACCTCATATGCTACAAAGACCATGAAGTATCGGGGGCCAGCCACATCCTTAAGGGTTTCGAATCTCAGTTCTCCGCAACTGCTGTTGAGCGATTACTCCAACAAGACGCAATACTCATTGGCAGGCAAAACTGCGATGAGTTTGGTATGGGTTCTTCCAATGAAAATTCAGCCCATGGCCCTGCCAAAAACCCTGTAGATCCCGCGCGTGTTCCAGGAGGCTCATCAGGGGGCTCAGCTGCTGCCGTAGCCGCCAACATGTGTCATGTAGCACTCGGTACCGACACCGGAGGCTCGGTAAGACAGCCCGCTGCCTTTTGTGGCATCTATGGTTTAAAACCCACTTATTCTCGTATTTCCCGCTGGGGGCTTCTGGCCTACGCCTCATCGTTCGATACCATAGGCATATTTTCCAGGTCTGTTGAAGATAATGCCCGCATACTGGAAGCCATAGCCGGTAGAGACGAAAAAGATGCTACCAGTTCATCGCGTCAGGTTGCCCAATATAGTAATGCACAACCTCACGGTACTTATCGAATTGCCTATTTCCCCGAACTGTTTGACCACAACGGACTACAGCCCGAAATACAAGAGGCTTATAAAAACTGGGTGCGTGAGTTAGAAAAAGAAGGTCATTCATTAGTAGAAGAAAGTTTTCCTTTTGCCGAATATATACTACCCACTTATTACATACTTACAACGGCCGAAGCCAGCACCAATCTTGCTCGTTACGATGGAGCTCACTATGGCTTAAGAAGTGGTACCTCCAACGATTTGGAAGCCATGTATAAAAACTCGAGAACGGAGGGCTTTGGAGACGAAGTAAGGCGAAGGATCATGCTCGGCACTTTTGTGTTAAGTGCCGACTATTACGATGCTTATTTTACGCAGGCGCAGAAACTAAGACGCCTCATTAAAGAGGCCACGGAAGCAATACTGCAAAAGGTAGATTTCATAATTACTCCCACTACCCCCACCACGGCTTTTGAACACAAGAGTCACGCTAGTCCATTGGCTATGTACATGGCCGATTTGTTCACAGTACAGGCCTCTATTTGTGGGTTGCCGGCCATTTCCGTTCCTATGGGCAATGATGCTAAAAACTTACCAATAGGGATGCAAATTATGGGAGCGGCTTTTGAGGAAGAAAAACTTTTCGCATTTTCGAAAATCCAGCAAAACAATTCGCGTTAAAGCAGTCTATGAGAAAGTTGATTAGCGTCTTTTTGTTGCTATGTTTCACAGTTACAGCCTTTGCTCAAGAAGCGTTGGCTCCTCATGAAGTATATGATTATGCGCCTGATCTTCCTTATGAAGAAATAGAAAGAAGGTACAACGAGCTAGATCTTGAAATTGACATTGCCTTTAACGATCGTGTGCATGCCTTCATCAACTACTTTACGGTTCGCGATCGGGATTACACCCGCGAAATGCTGCGGAGAAAAGAAGTCTACTTCCCCATTTTTGAGAAATACCTGGCCAAGTACAACCTGCCTCAGGAACTCAAATATTTACCCATAATTGAAGCAGGCCTCAACCCAAAAGCAGTTTCAGGTCCTCAGGCCGTAGGCCTTTGGCAATTCATGTCTCCAACCGCTCGAGAGCAGGGTTTACACATCGACTGGTACATTGATGAGCGAATGGACCCGGAAAAATCTACAGAAGCTGCCTGCAAGTATATTGCCTGGCTCTACGGTATTTTTAAAGACTGGAAGATGACCCTGGCCGCATACAACAGCGGCATTGGCAATGTTTGGAGAGCCATGAGAAGAGCAGGACACAAAGAAGACTTCTGGGAGGTTTACAACTACCTGCCAAGAGAAACACGCTCTTACGTACCCCAGTTTGCCGCCATACTGTACGCAATGGAATATGCCGATGTGCACAACATATACCCCACCGAGATACTCTATCCTGTAGACTACGATGTAGTAAAAACCAATCAGTTTGTTTACCTGAAAACTTTAGCCGATGAAGGTAGAATTGACATAGAGGAGATAGAACGGTTGAATCCGGCCATTAAAAAGGGGGCCATTCCGGCCAATCTCAAAAACTTTGAGCTTAGAATACCGCGTTATCAATCGCGCTACTTCCAAACCCACAAAGAATCTATTTTAGCCAAAGCAGAGGCCGATAAAGTGGAGTTCGAAAAAATTGCCAAGAATATGCCAGGCAGTACGTTTGGCAAAGAAAAGGTAGTATATCGGGTAAAAAGTGGCGATGTTCTGGGAACAATTGCCCGCAAACACAACGTACGGCTGGAAGACCTAAAAAGCTGGAACAACATAAGAGGTTCACTCATTCGGGTGGGCCAGCGCCTCGATATTTTTATTGGCCCCGATTTCTACGATGCCTCCTCTGTTACGGCCAATCAACGCGATCAGCCCATCCCTGATTCCAAACTGCATGTAGTGCAACCGGGTGACACCCTTTGGGATATTTCTCGTATGTATAAAGGCCTGAGCATAGACCGGATTAAGGAGCTCAACAACTTAAAAGGCAACTCCATTAAGCCCGGCATGAAGCTCAGAATAGGTTAGCCAAATTAACAACTAAACTTTTAGTAGATTTATCTTGTTAATACAGGCAGAATTCATTTCCTTCAAAACAACTAATTAGAGCGCTATGAAAAGACTATACGCAATACTCGTTTTTACAGCACTGCTCACCGTGGCCTGTAACCAAAGAAAAGAAGGAGCCAATGTAGATGCTGAGGGCAATGCCACTGCCAAAAATGAGAATTTTCTTCCGGAGGCCTCTGGGGAGCCCGGTGAGATTGTTGTCGTAATGAATAAAAACAAATACGATGCAGAACTTGGCGAGGCTATAAAGGAGGTATTCAGAGAGCCGGTTCCAGGGCTTTCTCGTTCAGAACCCATGTTTACCATTCGGGTTATCGAACCCTTTGAATTCAACCGTATATTTAAGATTGCGCGAAACCTGGTATATGTAGTGAGCTATGAAGGCCAATCTGCGGCCGACAAGTGGCTGCAAGCCACCTTTAGTGAGAGTTCGAAAGAAACTATTTTCAATAACCCCGACCGGTTTATGCAAACTTCTGACAATCAATTTGCCAAAAATCAAAAAGTACTTCAACTCTTTGGTAAAGACGATAAAACCCTTGCTAAAAACATTCGGGAAAACGCCCAGCTCATTCAAAACTATTTCAATATAGCGGAGAAAGAGCGTCTGGCGGACAAACTCCAAATGTCAGTAGCTTCACGAAATATTGTGAATAAGGTCATCGATCAGTTGGGAGTGAGCATTAAAATCCCTGCCAGTTACGAATTGGCCATGCTAGAAGATGATTTTATGTGGGCCCGTTATTTACCAGCCGTAGGTCCGAGTAAAAATCTGTTCGTTTATACCAAAGACTATACCTCACAAGATGAGTTTAAGCAAGAGAACATTATTGCTCTGAGAAATGAGATCGCAAAAAAGTACATCTATGGAGACCCTGAAAATCCTGAGTCTTATATGATTACGGAAACCAATTACATGAAGCCTGTTTTCCGAAACATAAACTTCAGAGATAAATACACCGTAGAAATGCGCGGTGCATGGAAAACCAACAACTTCTCCGTGGGAGGTACTTTTGTGAGCTACACCTTTGTAGACGAAGCCAAAGGTAAACTTTACTACATCGAAGGTTTCGTAATTCATCCGAATGAAAGTCACAGAGAACTCATTCGAGAAATGGAATCCCTACTCACCACCTTCAGAACAACCTAATAGAAACACAACAACCTTAGGGTTGAATTGAGGAATCTTATTAATTTTAGGAATGGCAAGGGTAACTTGCCATTTTTGTTTTTCATAAGACTACCTCCACTATGTTTGCTTACTTAAAAGGTAAACTTGCTTTTCAAGATCCCACCTATGTAATTATAGATATACAAGGTGTGGGCTATGAAGTAAAGATTTCACTAAACACCTTTTCCCGAATTAAAGACAAGGAGAACATTCAGTTGTTTACCTACTTTCATGTAAAGGAAGATGCCCAAACTCTTTTTGGATTTGCCGACCCACATGAAAAGAGCATTTTCATGCACCTTATCTCTATTTCAGGAGTAGGACCATCGACCGGCTTAATGGTATTATCTTCTCTTAGCCCCGAAGAGGTGGAACAGGCCATACTTGGAGAAGATGTACGAACTATTCAAGCGGTAAAAGGTATAGGAGCAAAAACCGCTCAGCGCATTATTTTAGAGCTTAAAGACAAAATTGGTAAAGCGGCCAATGCTGGCGACCTGATAAACATTCCATCTTCTTCTAAAGGCGCCATAAGAAATGAGGCTCTCGCAGCGTTAGTAACCTTGGGCATTGCCAAGGCGGCCGCACAAAAGAGCATTGACAAAATTTTAAAGGAGCAGACAGGAGATATTAGCCTGGAACAATTGATAAAACTAGCCCTCAAAGCGGCTTGAGGTATTTCTGAGGTCTTGATCGGCAAACAGCACAAAATATTATTTCTCTTATTTTTTGGCCTGATGGTACAAGGCCTTCTCGCGCCTAAATCAGTTTATGCTCAGCGTCAGGACAGCACCCGTTCGGTACAAGACACTACCAGGTACACCCCTTCCCCCTACCCACTTTTTAGACCAAGATACCCTTTTGGAGACCCGCTATACAGACGTCCGCTCAACTCGCCTTTGCTCTTTAATAATGCAGGGTTTTATAACAGGCAATATCAGGTAGACACGAGTAAAAACATTATCGTATCCGAAAAACTCGACAATCAGTTTATTCGCCCCCCAGCCTATGTACCTTTCAATCAAGCCCTCCGAAAGAAAATAGAACAGGGTAATAAAGAGTTTCTAATGGAGCGCTCTAAAGCGCGCGATGGAGAAAGTGCCGTTAGTAACAGAGGGCGTCTCATCCCTCCCATTGCCCTAAACCCCTTCTTCGACCGGCTCTTTGGTGGCGACCAAATTCTCATTAATACCAACGGAACCGTTCAGCTCGATTTTGGCGGCAGGTTTCAGCGTGTAGACAACCCCGCCATCCCTATCAGGCAGCAACGCAACGGAACCTTTGAGTTCAACCAAAATATTCAGATGTCGCTCGATGGCACCATTGGCACCAAACTGCGAATGAATGCCAATTTTGACAACAACAACTCATTCGACTTCGAAAACGAGCTTAAGGTAGATTTCTCGGGGCTGGAATCGGACATCGTTAAAAGCATGGAAATTGGTAACGTAAGTCTGCCCATTGACAATAGCCTGATTGCCGGGGCTCAAAACCTGTTTGGGTTCAAAACGCAGCTTCAGTTTGGAAGACTCTATGTAACCGCTCTTGCCGCTTCGCAAAGAGGAACCTCCGAGTCTATTGAGATAGAAGGAGGTGTACAGCGCAATGAATTTCAGATTCGCGCCAGTGACTACGATGAAAACAGACACTTCTTTCTGGGGCATTTTTTCAGAAAGAACTTTCAGAATTGGCTCAGAAGCATCCCAACAGTCATCTCAGGGCTACAAATAAGCCGATTAGAAGTTTATGTTCTCAACCGAACGAACAACACACAAACCCTTAGAAACTTTGCCGCTTTTATGGACCTGGGTGAAGGCGATGTGATATTTCAGCAAGGAAATAGTTTTGTGGGCAACGGGAATAGCGGCAGCCCTACCAGCAACGCAGCCAACAACCTGTTTGAGAACCTGTTAGCGAATCCCAATCTCAGAAGACCAGATCAGATTAGTTCCATACTGGAAGGGCAGCATGGACTAGAAAAAGGACAGGACTTTGAGAGAGTAACCGGTGCCCGGAAGTTAGATCCTTCTGAGTATTACTTTAACCGAGAACTAGGCTTTATTTCACTCACCAGACAATTACAGAATGACGAAGTGTTGGCTGTGTCATTCGAATACAACTACCAAGGCAGACGCTACAAAGTGGGAGAACTTACTGAAGACTATCAGGGAAGATCGGAAGATGACGTCATTTTCCTCAAACTCTTGCGCCCCAGCAAAATTAATACGAGGGTACCTACCTGGGACCTTATGATGAAGAACATTTACAACCTGAATGCTGCAGGAGTAGATCGCCAGTCCTTCCAGTTAAGAGTAATTTACCGCGATGATAACACTGGAATAGATAACCCGAGTTTACATGAGGGACAGCGCACTAAAGATATTCCACTAATTGAGATTATGGGACTGGACCGGCTGAACCAAAATGGCGACCTACAAAAAGACGGAAATTTCGACTATGTGGAGGGAGTTACCATCAATCCGGAAAGAGGCTATATTATATTTCCTTACCTGGAACCTTTTGGTCAGCGACTGGAAAGTCAGTTTTTAGATTCAGAGCAGTTTCTCAAAGAAAAGTATGTCTTCGACACCCTATACAGAACCACCCGTGCCGATGCTCAACTGGTATCAAGACTCAATAAGTACTTTATAAAAGGTAGCCTACAGTCAGGCTCTACCAACGAAATCAACCTCAATGCCTTTCAGGTGGCTGAAGGCAGTGTAGTGGTGACTGCCGGAGGTACCCCGTTGGTAGAAGGTACCGACTACACAGTAGACTATGTGCAGGGAAAAGTCACCATCATTAATCCACTCATACTCAATTCCGGAAAAAAAATTCGTGTGTCTTACGAAAAAGCCGACCTGTTTAGCTTTCAGGCCCGCAACCTCCTAGGTACCCGATTAGACTACGTGGTAAATGACAAAACCAACGTGGGACTTACTTTGCTTCACCTCAACGAACGCCCCCAACTCACCAGAGTGAATATCGGTAACGAACCGGTAAGCAACACCATGGTGGGGCTTGACTTTAATTACAGTGCCAATTCGCGCTTCCTCACACGGATGGTTGATGCCCTACCCTTTATTGACACAAAAGCACCATCTAAAATTACCTTGCGAGGAGAGTTTGCCCAACTGTTTCCGGGCACTTCCAACGAAGTAGACGGCACCAGCACATCGTATATCGATGACTTTGAGGCAACCGTAACTCCCTTTAGTTTAAGCAATGCGCAAAGCTGGAAACTGGGCTCTACCCCAAAGACCGATGACAACAAGTTCGATCTTTCCAACCAGGCCGGTACACGTCTGGGCACTAACTATAGAAGAGCAAAAATTGCCTGGTATACTATAGACAACGTTTTTTACCGATCCTCCGGCAGAAACAGACCTCAGAATATTACTCCCGAAGACCTACAAAACCACTACGTACGATCAGTAGGCCAAACGGAAGTGATTAAAAGAGATCCTCAGCAAATCGTGGTCAATGAGCCTTCGTTCGATATTGCCTACTACCCCGCTGAAAGAGGCATGTACAACTACAACCCCAACCTACAACGGGATGGCTCGCTACCTGAACCGGAGAAGAACTTTGGGGCCATAGTACGCGCCATTACCAACGAGGTAGACTTTGACAAAACCAACATTGAGTACATCGAATTCTGGATGATGGACCCCTTTATAAATGTGAGCAACAACACACCTCAAAACCCTCGGGGGTTAATCGATGATGGAATCAATCCGGCAAAGGCCAACACTACAGGTGGAAAGATGTTTATAAACCTGGGCAGTATCTCTGAAGACCTGATGCGCGATGAAAGACATGCTTTTGAACAAGGTCTACCAGCCGATGGGCAAATAACCAATGACAACGTGATTGTTAACGAATGGGGAAGGGTAACCAACCAGCCTTACCTTAATCCGGCTTTCGACAACAGCCAGGGAGCCAGGGCCAATCAGGATGTTGGGCTCGATGGTCTCAAGTCTAGCGAAGAGGCTGAATTTTTCAGTGACTTCTTAAGCTCAGTAAACGTGGACCCTTCCATTAGACAAGCCCTTCAGAACGACCCCTCCGGAGACAATTTTCAATATTACCTTAGCGATGAGCTTGACGCTGCCGATGTAAAAATACTGGCCCGCTATAAAAACTTTAACGGCATGGAAGGCAATAGCCCCGTTTCTACGGGCAACCTTAATTTTACCCCCTCCAACTCTAACCTACCCGACAATGAAGACCTAAACAGAGACAATACACTGGCCGATTTAGAGGAGTACTATGAATATGCTATTGACATTAAGCCCGGGCAGTTTCAGGTAGGAAAAAACAATATTGTAGATAAAGTAACCAACGAGGTAAATGGAGATCAGGTGAGTTGGTACCTCTTCCGAATTCCGGTGAGAAAGCCCGATCGTGTACAAGGCAATATTAACGGATTCAAATCCATTCGCTATATAAGAACCTACCTCACCGAATTTAGCGAGCCAGTGGTTTTACGGTTTGTGAATTTCCGAATGGTGGGCAGCCAATGGAGAACCTTTCAGGAAAGTCTGTACGAAAAAGGCCTTTTCGAAATTCCTGAACCTTCCGATGCCAAGTTTACTGTAGGTGTAGTAAGTATTGAAGAAAACAGCCAACCGGCCGATGGGCGTCCGCCTTATGTACTGCCTCCCGGTATTCGAAGAGACAGAGACAACACCTCTACCATTGAAAGAAGGCGTAATGAACAGTCGCTACAACTCCAAGTGGAAAACCTTCGGGATCGCGATGCAAGAGCTGTATACAAAACGGTAACACAAGACATGATCAACTATGGTCGAATAAAGATGTTTTTACATGCCGATAGCCCAGACGACTTACAGCCTGGAGAAGTGACTGCTTTTTTACGATTGGGAACCGATTTTACAGAGAATTACTATGAGATAGAGGTCCCGCTCACCATGACACAACCGGGAGAACTATCGCCCGAACAAATTTGGCCCGAAGCTAATGAGATAGATATAGCGTTTGACAGGTTGTATGAAGTAAAAGCGGCAAGAAACAGGCAAAATGCCAACCTCAACCTGCCCTTCACCCAAACAGTAGGTAAATACAATGTTACAGTAGTGGGTCGCCCTGACATGAGCTCAGTGCAAACCCTAATGATTGGTGTAAGAAACCCAAGCTCGCCCGATGCAGAACCCAAATCGTTCTATCTGTGGGCCAATGAGCTAAGAGTTACCGACTTCGACTCAAAATCGGGTTGGGCGGCCAATGCCCGACTAGATGCTCAATTGGCCGACCTGGGCAACCTGAGCGCAAGCTTTGCTCATTCTTCCATAGGTTTTGGCGGGATATCGGACAAGGTATCGGAAAGAAACCGCGAGAAAACTACCGCCTACGATATTTCTACCAGTGTGGCCCTACACAAGTTTTTCCCGGAAGACTGGGAACTCGAAATACCTGCCTTTTTTAGTGTTGAACATGCCCGATCGGTACCTCAATTCGACCCTCTGGATCCTGATTTACCACTGGAAGATGTTCTGGACAGTTTTGAAGAAGAACAAGAAAGAGACGACTACCTTAATAAAGTAATAGACATATCTAAAAGAAGAAGCTTCAATTTCTCCAACGTAAGAAAACGAGCTACCGGAGAAAATCGTCTTAACCTGCCCTGGGCTATCGAAAACTTTAGCTTTACGTATGCCTACAATGAAATAACTCGCAGCAACATCAACACCGCTCTTTACGATTTTAGAAACTACCGTGGTGCGGTCAACTATAACTACAAACCCAAAGCCCTCAACATTGCTCCTTTTCAAAACGTAAGCCTTTTCGACTCCAAATGGCTACAACTAATCAAAGACTTCAACTTCAACCCGATTCCTACCTCCATTTCCATTAATGGAGACGTAAACCGAAGTTTTCTAAAAACCCAACTGAGAAATGCCGACCTGGGTACAGATGGCATTGACCCTTATTATGAAAAGTCATTCACTTTCGACAGAACCTATGCCGTAAACTGGGATCTTGCGCAACGACTCACCCTCGACTATACGGCAAGAGTAAATGCTATTATTGATGAGCCTGAAGGTGATATAGACACAGAAGTGAAACGAGACTCTGTACTCACCAACTTTAAGAAGTTGGGGCGAATTAAAAACTATACTCACAACATACGTAGCACCTACACGCTGCCGTTCGATAAACTTCCGGCAACCAACTGGATTAACTCCGACCTGAGCTACACCACCAACTTCAATTGGAAAGCCGGTGCCATTGGGCAGCGAGATACATTGGGCAACCTGGCCAACAACACCCGCGAAATTGGACTTTCGGGCAAAATAGATCTTGTAAAACTATACAATAACATTGGGGTGCTCAGAAAGATAAACTCTCCTTCGAGAAGCCGGACACGGCCAACCGGCAGAAATGCTGCGGCCGATACCTCGGCTAGAAAAAGCCTGGCAGACATACCCCTAACCAAGGGTTTCCTAAGAACTTTAATGGCACTGAGAAGCATAAACTTTAGTTATTCTCAAGGCGAAGGAACCGTACTACCGGGCTACATGCCAGATGTTTACCTGTTTGGGCTAGACCGTGATTTCGAAAATCCGGGACTGGGCTTCATACTTGGTTCTCAAGACAATGACATCCGGCATGTGCTGGCTTCGAACAACCTGTATGCTCCAAGCGAGTTTCTAACGAATCCCTTCCAGCAAAACCGGGCTACTCAATTCAGCTACGAAGCTCTGGTTGAGCCCTTCCAAGACTTTAGGGTAACCCTTTCAGGCCGAAAGAGCTTTACAGAAAACTATCAGGAAATATTCCGCAACGACCCCGATACCGACAGTTTCATTAGCATTAACCCAAACCGAACAGGAACCTACGGCATCTCCTTCTTAATGATAAAAACAGCCTTTGATAAGGATAATACCGACAACAGCTCTCCCCTCTTTCAAAACTTTGAAGCATACAGAAGCAGTATTAAACAAAGACTCGATGGACTGAACAACAACGGAGAGTATGGAATTAACTCTCAGGAAGTGGTTATTCCTGCCTTCGTTGCAGCCTACAGTGGGCAGTCGCCCGATAAAACCGACACAAGCCCATTTCCCAAGTGGCCCATACCCAACTGGAGTTTGCAATACAACGGCCTGTCAAAAATACCGACCATCAATGAGGTGTTTAGCACCGTTTCTATTTCTCATGCATACAGTAGCAAATACGATGTCTCCAATTTTGTCAACTCCCCCCTTTATACTTCTGGGCTCACCTTAGACAACAACCTGAGAGAAGCCGGGCTGGCCTCAGAATTGAACGAAAACGGAGACCTGGTTCCCGTATATCTTGCCCAACAGGTTGTACTCACCGAAAGAATGGCTCCATTCATTGGCATTAACCTGAGAACAAAGTCAAGTTGGGGATTCAACCTGAACTATGACAGGGAAAGAAACCTGGCCCTGAACCTGTCTAACATACAAGTAACAGAAATGACCAATAAGGCCTTTAGACTTACTGTAAACTTTGCCCGTACAGGAGTTCAAATTCCTTTCAGAATTAATGGGCGCAATGAATCGCTCCCCAATGAGCTGCGGTTTAACCTCACAATGAACATAAGCGACCGCAAGGTGGTGCAACGTAGAATTGGAGAAGAACCGATAATAACTGATGGTATTAGGGTTTTCCGACTAAACCCAACCGTAGACTACAAGATTAGTGAGGCCCTGCTAGTCACCTTCTATTTCGACAAGAATATTAATGACCCAAGAGTGTCTACAAGCTTCCTAAACGCCCGCACTACCTTTGGTGGAAGAATTCAGTTTAGTTTGTCACAATAAAGCCTGCAATTCTCATGAAAGCATGTAATTTTGGTGCAAATTGAGAATTGACCATATGAACGTTCCTGCAAACTTAAAGTACACAAAAGACCACGAATGGGTTAAGGTTGACGGTGATGAGGTTACCGTAGGTATCACAGACTTTGCCCAAGGCGAATTGGGTGATATTGTTTATGTAGAAATTGAAACCGAAGGAGAGACCATCGATACCAACGAGGTCTTTGGCACAGTAGAAGCTGTAAAAACAGTTTCAGACCTGTTTATGCCTGTAAGCGGTGAAATAATTGCCGTAAACGAAGACCTGGACGACTCCCCGGAAAAGGTAAACGAAAGTCCATACGAAGATGGCTGGATGATTAAGATAAAATTGTCTGACCCATCGGAATTAGATGGTCTGCTGTCGGCCGATGACTACAAAGCACATATAGGAGGTTAAGATGCTGGAACGTTGGAGGCCCTATGCACTATGGCCTGCCAGAGTTTGGGGTACCATTGTGGCCGTTTTAATGCTGCTGCCTCAAGACTCCTTTCCAGAGTCTAAACTTCTCTCATATGACAAATTAGCCCACTTAGGGGTGTTTTTCATATTCAGTATTCTTGTACTGTCTGGTTATCAGCTGCAAGGAAAACTGGAAAGCAAGGAAACAGATTACAAGAAGCTATCGTTAACTATATGCTTAGTTTTCGGTGCAATTCTAGAAATTCTCCAGCAATGGATACCTGGCCGAATGGCAGATATTTACGATTTGTTGGCAAATTTTCTGGGAGCCTTGTTTGGCGTGATTGTTTTTATGATTTTTATCAAAAATAAGCTTGCGTTTGAAAAACTAATATTATAGTTTTAGAATCTAACTAAACAGTGTTATGGAATTAAAGAAGAGTCCAAAGGCGGACGTTAACAGAAAGGCCACCATGTTTATGGCACTTGGCCTCATCTTGAGCCTTTCGATCACTTTGGCCGCCTTCGAATGGAAACAATATGAAGAAGGTGAGCTAATGGATCTAGGTATGGCTCCGGATGATTTTGAGGAATTGACTGAGATACCTCCTACCGAGCAGCCACCACCACCTCCTCCTCCAATCAAGCAACCTCAGATTATCGAAATCCCTGATGAAGAGGAAATCGAAGAAGAAATTGAGATTGACTTAGATGTGGAAATCACTGAGGAAACAGAAGTAGAAGAAATTGTTTTCGAAGAAGAACCAGAAGAAGAAGAAGCCGATCAGGTATTCATGATTGTAGAAGAGCAAGCTTCTTTCCCTGGTGGAGATGCTGAATGGTATAAGTATCTGAATAAAAACCTTGAGTACCCGCGTCAAGCAAAAAGAATGGGTATTGAAGGTGCCGTTTTCCTTTCATTCATTGTAGATAAAGAAGGAAACATTTCAGACATTCAGGTAATGAGAGGTATTGGCGGTGGATGTGACGAAGAAGCCGTTCGAGTACTTAAAGAGTCTCCAAAATGGAACCCTGGAAAACAAAGAGGTAGACCCGTAAAGTCCAGAATGCAATTCAGAATAGTATTTAAACTGAAGTAAATAATAAGCCCACAAATGAGTGGGCTTTTTCTTTGATGTGATTAACTAATTTATTAGTTTTAATACTATAAAATTAGTTAGTATGGAACTCAAGAAGAACAAATCTATCGACTATGCGAGAAAAACCAGCCTTTTCTTTAGCATAGGTCTCTGTTGCAGCCTTCTGCTCGTATTCTCAGCCTTTCAGATTAAGGCCACTGTAGAACCGGAAATCATTGTACTCAATGAGAACCAAGTATTCGAAGATCCGGTAATTCCTCCTACGGAATTTGAACAGCCCAAACCTCCTAAGGTACCACAGGTTATAAAACTCATTGAGGTAGAGAATAAAATTGACCTTCCCGAGCTGGAAGATCCTATTATTGACCTAAACAATGAAGAAGACCTAATGGAGGACTTCGTCTTTACCAAACAGGAAGATGAAGTAACTAATGATGAAATTGTCATTGCAGAAACTAACGCCAGCTTTCCCGGTGGTCAAGAAGCTTGGATCAAGTTTCTTAAAAAGAACCTGAACTACCCTAAGTTTGCCAAACGATCAGGGATTGAGGGCAAAGTACTTCTGAGCTTTGTGGTAGATAAAGAGGGTAATATATCTGACGTGCAAGTACTTCGCGAAATTGGTGGCGGCTGTGATGAAGAAGCCAAACGCGTGCTTGAGATGTCGCCCAAATGGAATCCAGGGCTTCAACGCGGCAATCCTGTTAAATCAAGAATGTCCATGTTTATACACTTTGTACTTAAATAAAAGATTAAGCAACGCTCCGGTAATATGAGGACAATATCCCAGGTTCTCGCATTACCGGGGCAATCCGCAAAAAACTCACAAAAAGCAGTGTCAGGCCCTCAAGTAAAAACACAGAAGTATTCGGAAAGCAAAAGAAGTACCTGAAGGCCCCTTTTGTTAGGCTGAAAAAACTATATAATGTTGAGTAACTGTTCTTTAATCTTCTCCAGCTCGTCTTTCATTCCAACCACTAACTTCTGAATAGGTGCATAGTTAGCCTTTGAGCCTATAGTATTTATCTCGCGACCAATCTCCTGGCTTATGAAACCCAGTTTTTTCCCTTGCGAGTCACTCTCGCCCATTACTTCCTTAAAGTAACTGAGGTGGTTACTCAGCCGAACCAGTTCTTCAGAAATATCAAGCTTCTCGATATAGTAGATCATTTCCTGTTCAAACCGATTTTTATCAAATTCATCGGAGCTTTCTATCTCTTTCTGATGCTTCAGTATCCGTTCGCGTATGGCTTCTGCTCTCTCGGGATCCAGTGCTTTCACCTGTTCCAGAAAACTACCAATACTATCTATGTAGTTGGCAAGCTCGGCAGCCAAACTTGCACCCTCCTGCTGCCTAAAGTTATTACAAGACACTATGGCCTCGGCCAATAACTTTTTTACTCCCTTCCACTGTTCTTCAAGTTCTTCTTCATCTAAAGCAGATCCATTCATTACATCGGGGCTATGCAAAGCCAAACGAAAAAGATCGGATTGGTTGGCATTTACCTCCTTTGCCAAAGCCTCAAACTCCTTGTAATACTTCTTAAACAATTCATGGTTGACCTGGTTAGAGCTATCGGCTTCTGCATCCTGAACCATGTCTATGGTCACGGCCAGTTTACCCCGGGTAAGACCTTCGGAAAGTAAGGAACGAATCTCCAGTTCTTTGCTTTGAAACAGGCGTGGAACTTTAAGTTGAACATCGAGAAACTTAGAGTTCAGCGTTCGAATTTCAACATCTACCTGATAGCCTTTAACGGTACCTTTGGTGCGGCCGTAGCCGGTCATTGACTTTAGCATGCTTTCTAATTAATGCACAAAAATAGGTTAATTGACTTCTAATAAACTAAAAGTCGTAGCCAAAAGACAGTTGCAGTTTAGGGTTGAGCATTTCAAAATTGCGTATTGGGAACGAAAAGTCTATTCGGCTAAAGAAACCAAACAACATGGTTCTTACCCCCACCCCGGTACTTTGCAACCATGGGTTTGAAAAATTGTTGATTACGGCAGTAAACGGAGAACCTTCATTCCTGATTTCCTCAATATTCAGATTGTTCTTGGGCTTAAACGGAGAAAGGTCGTCCCAGGCCGAACCTATGTCATAGTATCCAATAACCTGAAGGTTCCTCAAAAAGTTGGACTTAAGCTCTGAATTGGTAAGCAATTGGTTGATTGGGAAACGTATTTCCCCTGAAAAGGTCATTACATTCTTACCCTGAAATGTGTTGTAGTTGTAACCTCTAAGGTTCGTAAACTGATGGAACAGCACATCGCTATTATCGAACAAGGTCTGGAAGTCCAACGGATTAACTTCGGCATTCGAAGATTCGGTACTGTTAAAGGCCCAGTTATCTACTCCACCCAACAAATACTTCTTAGGTGCATTGCCAAAATACGATCCATAGAAGAATCGACCGGCAAGGTATATCCCCTTGTTCACTCTAAAGTAGTGTCTTAGGTCTACTTGTACATTACTGAAGCTTACAGCTTCAGAATTCATTTTCAGAAAAGACTCAAACCTCACCTTTGCACGAGTTCCCTGGTGAAGGTTAGTTCCCACCACCACGCTGTTGTCAAATACCAAAGAGGTATTAAAGCCTCCATATGTTGCTGTACTCTCCGAAACGAACTGGGAGGGATTATTACTTGGTATAAGTAAACGTATATCTCTGTCTATGTAGTTGGTTTGAGCGAAGAAGGGGTTAAAGTCTACGCGCAACTTATGGCTGAACGGATAGCTGGCTCCCACACTAAAAGTGCTTAGATTGAACCGTTGATTCAAGAAACGCTGCGGATCGATTCGTACGATGCTCTTGCGGTAGTATTTCACACTGTAGTCGAGTCGGTCTTTGAGATATTCGTACTCACCAGATATGTCATATCCCTGATTGAAGCTCAACGGCACCAGCAAACTACCTTTGAACCGATGGTTTTGTAAGTAATCATTCATTTGGATTTCCATGAGCTGGCTAAATGATCGTAACTGATCAATTACAAAAGATGTCACCAGATTGTCCGTCTGAAAACGGTTTTCATAAGGTGCCGGCCCTTGTATTTTATCTGTAGACCGCGTGTTCTGGTATATACTCAAAAAAGACCGGCTACTCACCGTTGGGTCTTCTGAAGGCTTCTCAAACTGATAGTCTTTGGTATTGACTTTAGACTCTATCTTAAATTCATATTCTTCCGTATTAATAGCTCCTTCTTTGAGGGAATCTAACTGCTGCAAAGGAGACCTTACATTCTGAGGCACCAACGGGCCGGCATTTCGCACAGAATCCAACTTATTATATTGCTCTCCCAACCTCTCTCTTCTTCTTTGAGCCATAATCTTTGCTACCTCCAAAGCCCTTCGGGGAGTAACGGGGGTAAAAATGCTCTGAGTCAAATCAATAGATTGTGAAAACACAGCTTCTTTTCCTTCCAGATTAGACACAAAGGCCAACTGCCCACTCTGAGGGTGATAGTCATAGGTTTTAATACTATAAACAAAACTAGTAAGCTGCCTTGTGGTGGAATCTTGCAGACTGTATGAGTAAAGATTTTTAATCCCTTGTTGGTCGCTTACAAATACCACAGTGTGGCCACCAAAAGCTTTGGGTTGTTCATTAATAGCCAGGCTATTAGTAAGCTGTTTAAATGAGCTGTCGGGGTAGTCGATGTCATAGGTATATAAGTTGAACTGGTTACCCATTACATGTTCCAGACTGTCGGGGCCGGATACAAAAACACTATCAGTAGATCGGTTTGAAGAAAAAACCACCTGATTCGACCCCTCAAAAAAACTTATATCTCGTTCGTCAAAACGATCGTCACTTATTTTCCTTACCTGACCTCTTACAAGATTGTATACATAGGCATTAGAAACATCATTGATTGAGCCGGTCATTACCGCAAGTCGTCCTCCATCTTTAAAATCAAAGCTCTGAATAATACCCAAAAGAGGTATCTTAAGCTTCTGCTCTCCTTTTTCGCCCAATCGCTTTACAGCCAAAACATTTGCGCCATTTTCAGCATAAACAATACCCAGTGTGGTAGTGTCGGCCCAGCTGAGGATAGGATAGTGTGTGTAAACTTCCTGATCGATTAGCTTAAGTCCTCCTTTAAATATCTCCCGCTCCTCATTATTGGTCATATTTCGTACCCTTACTTTAAACTGTCCCTCATTGGTCGCTGCATAGGCCAAAAAACGACCATCAGGACTAAACTTCACTGATGTGTAGCGGTCTTCGTTTTTATTTTTACCTGAAACCTTGGTACCGGGATCGGGAGCAGAATAGTTATTCTCTTTAAGCTGAATGTTGGCGTTGTTATAAAAAATGCGCCACTCGTTCATAAACTGTTCGTAGGGTACTCCAAGAGTACGCTCAATACTGTTTTCTTCGTTCCGAATAATTCGGGCAAGGTTTAGAATGTTGGAAATACTGCGCTGTCCGTATTTCTGAGCAATATAGTTCCAGATAGACTGCCCCAGGAGTCTGTTCATTTCAGCACTCAAGCGAATAAACTTATCCTCTGAGGTGGTAGAAACATATTCTCTTACCGCATCGTCCGATTCTTTATCCCATCCGTAGGCCACATATTTGGCTATACCGCCTGTAAACCAAACCGGAATGGGGTTGGTGAAAGAGCTTTGGAACATTTCTGCAATGTTGCCACCATACAACATTTCTTCTATCAGCATCTCGGTGATACTGTATAATGCCTTCTTCTTAAAAGAACTGTAGTCGCCTGAATAAGCCAACTCTACCTGAGATTGTACAAACTCGGTTTCTCCACCAACCGTAAAATCTCCGGCATTTACCCCCACATTGCTCTGCTGTTTGTCTGCCACAGAGTTGTAAAGAAAGATTCTGATTTTGGCATAAGGCGGGTAACCAATGGTTTCAGTTATCCTGTTAAACTCACTTTCGAGATATTCAATGGTTTTTCGAGCCAACCCCTGCCCGCCTTCGTAATAATACACCTCAAAGTTTTCTGAGGCAAAATAACTCCAGTCGAAATACTTGTACTGAATTCTATTCTTACCAAATTTCTCTCTGAAGGCTTGTGCTTGTGCCTCATTCACCACAAACAGCACAGTGAAAAGCACAAATAGAAGCGGGTATGTTTTGGAATACTTTATAACCATATGTGGTTGTCGAAGAAACTCTTAAAATAACGAAAAAAACCTTTCAATATTGACTTCATCATCCAGTGCTCCGTTTTCTTCCATATGTAATGCAAGTTGTCTTGCATAGTATGGAGCCAACGACACTCCCTTAGCTCCAAGCCCATTGAAAATCCAGACATTTCTCTCTTCAAAATGCCTGCCAACAAAAGGCTTTCGGTCTTTTGTGGCAGGCCTTATTCCTGCCTTCTGGTCTATCACCTCAAAGTCAAAATTCACCAGGCTCTTCACACGATCTATTAACTCACTTTTTGCGGCAATGGTTGGAATTTCGTCCAGTTGGCCATGATCGTAAGTAGATCCACACTTACACATTCCACTGCCCAAGGGTATAACAAATACACCTCTATTGTAAATTACCCTTGGCATAACGCTAGATTTAATGAAAAGTAACTCCCCCTTCACCGGCCGGTATGGCAACCAACTGAACCATGGATTGGTGGTTGAGAGGTGACCATCGCAAAAAACCAAATGGCGAAAGTCTATTCCTTCGTAGGTGTAGTTCCCTCCCATTTTTTGAAGCTTATTGGGGTTGAATTGGCTTTCCAGAAGCAAGCCCGACTTTACTAAATAAGCTCTGAAACTTTTCAACAGAGTAGCTGTGTCTAGGTATCCTGATTTATTCAGTAAAATTCCTCCATAAGGGTTCTGCACTTCATCTTCACAAAAAGGTTTTTGATTAATACCGGCAATGTAAGGGATATAGGCTGGCTCAATACTCTTCGCCATCCACTCATTTTGTTCTTCTATAGAGAAGAAAGGCCTGTAAATAGGAATACTATAGAAAAAAGACTCGTCCAGGTCGTTTTCCCATTCCCGGTAAAAGCCATCCAGATATTCAAACAACACATCTCCATTCCAGGTCTTAACCATTTTTCTACCCGTAATGGGATTATACAACCCTCCTGCAACTTTCGAACTATTGGAAAGCGATGGTTCATCGATAACCATAACTCGTTTTCCCATCTCCAAGAGTTGTCTTGCTAATACACTACCGGCAATCCCGGCTCCAACCACAAGATAGTCCACCCTCATGCAGCGAAATTATCGAAGTATTCTTGATAACTCTTGAATAAACGGTGAAATTTAGAGCTTTTAAACGGTTAAAGTATGCACGTAAAAACATTCACGTTCAACCCTTTTATGGAAAACACCTATGTGGTATATGAAGAGGGCAAAGGAGTTATTATTGACCCGGGATGCTTCGATCCGGCCGAAGAATCTCAACTGGTTAGCTACATAGAACGAGAATCCATTCACATAGAAAAAATATTGAATACACATGGCCACATAGACCATGTATTGGGTAATGCGTTTGCTATGCGTCAATTTAACGCCCCACTCTACATTGGAGAAAACGATCTTGATACGCTCAGATCGGTAGAAGCCTATGCACCAAGCTACGGCTTTCAAAAGTATACCCCCTCGCAACCGGATTTCTTCCTTAAAGAAGGCGATACCGTAGAGGTGGGCAGTGGCCAACTCGAAGTACTTTTTGTACCCGGACACGCCCCCGGACACATAGCTTTTTATAACCGGAAGGACGGATTTCTTATTGGTGGAGATGTTCTGTTCCATGAAAGCATTGGCAGAACTGATTTACCGGGAGGGAATTACGACACCTTAATTGCCAGTATTCGGGAGAAATTCTTTAAGTTAAATGATGAAACTCTGGTGTATCCAGGTCACGGCATTCCCACCACCATTAGTCACGAAAAGAAGTACAACCCTTTTTGCGCCATCCAATGAAATGGATTATAAAAAACATACCTAACCTGTTTACGCTAACCAACCTGGTCCTTGGGGTTTTGGCTATAGAACATATACTTTCCGCCCCGGAGGGCAGTGAACCCAAAGTGCACTACTTTGTTTTTGCAGCTGCCTTTTGCGACTTGCTCGATGGTGCTTTGGCAAGAGCGCTTAAGGTGCCTTCAAAATTCGGTGTGCAGCTCGATTCACTAGCCGATTTGGTCACATTTGGGGTGCTCCCCACCTTTATATATGCATCCTATTTCCCGATAGAAGGTTGGGGATATCTCATTTTACTAGTTCCCGTTTGTTCGGCCATACGACTGGCCATTTTCAATATCTCAGATAATCAAAGTGCCGTTTTTAAGGGCATTTCTACTACGGCCCATGGACTGTTTGTTTCCGCACTCCCCATAGTTATATACAATCAATCGAGCTACTTTGGGCAAACCCTTCATGAAGCAAGCTATTGGTTCATAGTACTGGCCGTATTTTTTTCATTTCTTATGGTAAGCCCCATGAAAATGATCTCATTAAAATTCAAAGGATTTGCTTTTAGGCATAATTGGGAGAAATATACACTACTACTTTCAACTATACCCTTGGTAGCCGTGTTTAGGTTCGACTCGGCTCCTTACCTAATGATGCTTTATTTGCTGCTGTCGCTCACCGTTAATTTTAAAAGCTCCGAAAATACAACCCACAAAGTTTAAACGTTATAAATCAGCAACTTAAAGTATTGAAAGCCAAACACCTTCTTATTGCGCTCCTCTGTTTCATGCAGCCTAGACTGCATGCCCAGCAAGCCAGTGTTTTGGCCGAAGGGCACTGGGTGAAGATGGGCTTTACCTCTCCCGGTGTATATAAAATCTCATGGAACAAACTGCGCGAAATGGGCTTTTCTCCGGAAAGCATAGACCCTCGCCAATTGGCCGTTTACGGAAATCCGGGAGGCATGCTCCCTCAATCTAACAGCGACCAACGACCGATTGACCTCACTGAAAACGCCATAGTGGTGTCGGGAGCAAACGATGGTGTGTTCAACGAAAACGATTTTATCCTGTTCTATGTAGATTCACCCCACAAAACCATCTACGATGGCACTACGGAAACATTTCAGGTAGAAAAAAATCTCTATTCAGACAGTGTATTTTATTTCCTTACACATAAACCTTCTGCCGGAAAAAGGGCTCGACAGACTCCCAACCTAGGCACCGACCATCAAAAAATCACTCAATCCAGGTATCTGTTTTATCATGAAAATGACCTAATTAACCTGCTGTCTTCCGGTAGAGAATGGCTTGGCGAAAGCATTACCTCCGTTCCAATCTCCTTCCAGCATAGCCTAGCCGGTTTAGCGGAAGCAACCCAGGCCACAATTCATGCAAGCCTTGTGGCACAGGCCTTTACCACTACCCAAGCCTCCATAAAAGTGAATGGATCGGAAGTCGGACAAATGAACTTCAATGCCATACCCAACTCACAATACACCATAAAAGGCAATATCCAGCAGAACAGCTTCTCTATTCCGTTAAATCTACTCAGTTCTGATGCTTTAGAAGTTAGTTTCTCCTATGACAGAAATAGCTCAGGCAATGCCGTAGCCTATTTAGATAAATACCTTGTAGAGGTAGAGGCAAAAGCTGCATTCCAAACTGAGCAGAAAACACTCCGGTTCACCCCCGACTATTCGGGCTTAGTTACATATCAGTTAGAAACTTCAGGCAACGATCTGGTCATTTGGAATATTTCGGACCCATCCAATATTGCTATTCAGGAATTCAGCCGATCGAACAACCAAGCCCAGTTTGGAGCTTTTGCAGAAGAACAAGCTACATATCAGGTTTTTAATCCATCAAGTTTACCAGAGCCCCTTCAGTTTAAGTCCATAGCTAGTCAAAACCTCAGAGCAACCCCTCCGGTCGACTTTTTAATTGTTACTCATGAGAGTTTAATACCACAGGCCGAGCGTTTAGCTACATTTAGAAGAACGCACGACCTTATGAGCGTTCAAGTAGCTTCAACCTCACAAATCTACAATGAGTTTAGCAGCGGCCGCCAGGATATTGTGGCCATTCGCGATTTCATTAGACACAAATACGATCAGGGCAACTTAAAGTATGTGCTCTTTTTGGGAAAAGGCTCATTTGATTATAAAAACAGAGTATCAGACAATACCAACCTCGTACCCACTTATGAGTCGAGAAACTCCATACACCCGCTATTGTCTTATTCCTCAGACGATTTCTTTGGCTTTTTGGATAATGACGAGGGCTTCTGGGAGGAGTCTACATCAGGAGATCATCAACTAGACATTGGTATAGGACGCATACCTGCACGCAACTACGATCAGGCCAAAAAAGCTATAGATAAAATCATTCTATACCATACCCATCCAAACACTATGGGCAACTGGAAAAGTAAAATTCTCTTTGTTGCAGACGATGGAGACAGAAATATTCACCAGCGCGATGCCGATCAGCTCGCCACTCTGGTAGACACTACTTATCATCAATTTCGGGTAAACAAGTTCTATCTCGATGCATTCGAACAGGAAAGAAAGCCTAATGGCGAGTTTTCTCCGGCTGCAGAAAAAGCATTACTCGATGCCGTAAACCAGGGAAAACTGTTCATCAACTTTACAGGTCATGGTGCTGAATTTGGTTGGACCCAAGAACGCATACTCACATTCAATCATATAGATCAGTGGCGAAATACCTACAAAATGCCTTTTCTGATTACTGCCACTTGCGAGTTCGGACGAAATGACGATCCTAATACAGAATCGGGAGCGGAACGATTGATTTTTAAAAACACCGGTGGAGCTATTGGACTCTTAACAACCGCCCGGCCTGTATTTTCCAGCACCAATTATCGCCTGAACAAAGCTCTTTACGGTTCCATGCTCAAACAAAACAACGGAGAGTACCAACGACTCGGGGATGTCATCAAATTCACTAAAAATAATTCACTACAAGGAAGCCTAAACCGAAACTTCATCCTCCTTGGCGACCCAAGCATGAGGCTTGCATATCCTCAGAATCAGGTAGAAATAACACACATAAATGGAAAAGAACCCTCTGAAACAGATACACTAAGGGCGCTTCAACCGATTCAAGTTCGTGGCCGAATTATCTCCAATGGTTCTGTTGCCCCCAACTTTAACGGAATAGCGACCATAGAACTATTAGACAAGACCCAACCGAAAATTACCCTTGGTTCAGAAAATGCTCCTTTCGAATATAAGGAAAGAGACCGGGTATTATTTAGAGGAGAAGCCACAGTAGAAGCTGGCCATTTTACCATAAATTTTACAATCCCTAAAAACATCGACTACTCTTTCGGCCATGGAAAAATTCAGGCCTATGCAAAAACCAACCATCAAGAGGCTTTAGGTAGCACTCTTTCCTTTACGCTTGGTGGCACACACCCCAGTCCGGTCACAGATACCGCCCCCCCTGAAATCAGAATTTTCCTCAATGATACCCTGGCACCCCCTCAGAGTCCCTTCGACCCTGATGTTTTAGCCATTGTAAAGCTTAGAGACCAAACCGGTATAAACATTTCCAATGCCGTACTGGGTCAAAACTTAATGCTCATTCTTAATGACACACTACAGATTGACCTGGGAGAAACCTTCACCACTCTGCCAGACAAAGCGGGGCGTGGTATGGCAACCACTTTGTTGCAAGGTCTTCCAGAAGGCAAACACCGCATAGAAGTAAGAGCAAGAGACTCACACGGAAATGCAGCCGTTGAATACCTGGAGTTTGAGGTAATGGAGAATTCATCGTACATCACAGAAATAAAATCCTATCCGAATCCGTTTATAGAGGAAACCTTTTTTAAAGTAACTCACAAATTGGTACAGGAAAACCTTCTGGTAAGTGTTGATATTATCAGTAATCAAGGCAAACCTGTACACCGAATAGAACAAGAAGTGCTCAGTGCAGAAGCTACATTAGAGATAAACTGGAACGGAAAAGACAATAACCAACAACGACTAAATGCCGGCATTTACTTTTATACACTCAAAATAGTTTCAAAAACAACGGGAAAAAGCGACTTTGTACGCAGAAAACTCATAATTTCAAATTAACTATTACGTACTATCTTTGAACAAAAAATTCATGCAACATAGGATTTTCATCTTCACCATACTCCTCTCCTACATCACTCTCAATACCTTTGGACAAAACTCAGGAAACATAAGTGGCCAGGATACAGATAGAAATGTAATTGGAACAGCCGTACCTTTTCTCACCATTGCTCCAGACCCTGTATCAGGAGCCATGGGAGACGTTGGTGTAGCTACCAACCCAGATCTTAATGCCACATTTTGGAATCCGGCCAAACTATCCCAAATAAACCAAAACTCAGGACTCGGCATCACCTTCACCCCATGGTTAAAAAAATATGTAGACGATATGTCGCTCTCCTACCTCTCCGGTTTTAAAAAAATAGATGATGAACAAGCCTTTGGTGTAGCACTTACCTACTTCAATCTTGGCGATATAGAATTAACCAATGGAGCCGGACAACCCATAGGAAGTTTCACTCCAAGGGAGTTCTCCATTGCCGCAAGTTATTCACGTAAACTAAGCGACAACCTTAGCCTTGGCGTAACCGGTAAGTACATACTCTCCAATCTCTCAGGCAATATTACCACCAGCCCTGTTTCTGACCCTAAACCAGGAACCAGTATTGCAGCCGACATTGGAGTATACTACAGAACACAATTAACGGTATTAAACAAACAGTCTCAAATATCTTACGGAGCCACCATTACCAATATAGGCTCCAAGATTTCGTACAATAGTGCTGATGAAGAAGACTTCATACCTACCACCTTGCGGTTAGGTACTGCACTTTCTTCATTCCTGGACCCCTACAATAAAATTACTATTGCCTTAGATGTCAGTAAGCTGATGGTTCCAACCCCACAACCCGATGGATCACATAGAGATAAAGGCCTTTTGGATGGAATTTTTAGTTCGTTCGGAGATGCCCCCGGAGGATTCAATGAAGAGCTGCAAGAAATAATGTTTTCAATTGGTGCCGAATACGAATACAATGAAAAATTTGCCCTCAGAACCGGTTACTTCTACGAACACGAAAACAAAGGAAATAGAAAGTATTTCACAGCCGGGCTTGGCTTCAAGCTGGAGAAGATCGAATTGAACTTCTCCTATCTAGTACCACAATTACAAGAGCATCCATTGGCCGAAACGTTGCGGTTTGGTGCCATAATCAATTTCTCAAAGAAAAAGGAGGATAATTAATATGCTCGACAGAACTCAGGCCCCCTCGGTTCAGCAAGTTCAAAAAATATCTTTACCACCGATCGAAAAGTTCTCCCTTCCCGGAGGAGGCAACCTGTATGCATACCCTGAAAAAAACACAGAGGCATTTCGAATAGAGTTACTTACAAAAGGAAGCAATCTTAATGCGCAAAATGCAGCTGAGGTTCAACTGGCCATCAAGATGCTCCTGGAAGGCACAAATAGATACAGCGGAGCACAACTGTCGGAGAAAATAGATGAACTGGGTAGCTTTGTCGAAATAACCCCCGGCTTCGACCACTCTTCTATCTCAATCTATGGTCTCAAAAAGCATTTCAATGAGAACATAGGCCTTCTTAGCGACATCATATATGAAAGCTCATTTCACGATCAGGCACTAAATACACTCAAAGAAAAAGAGCAAAACAGGCTTAAACTGAATATGCAAAAGGGAAGTTATACTTCCTCAATAAACCTTAGGAATGCCCTTTTCAAAGACCATCCCTATGGCTACCGCCTCTATCCTTCAGATATCAATTCAATCAATTCTCAACAGCTACAAACATTTCATAAAAACTATACTTGCTCATTCGACATCTTTCTTTCAGGAGATCTTCCAAGCAACTACTATCAAATAGTCTCCGGTTATTTTTCCAAAAGACAGCCTGAAGTACCAAAGCAGTTTGAGACTCCCTCATTTAAAGAAAGTAATGCTCCCAAAGACACAAGCCACAGAGACTCAAAGTTTGTACAAAGCTCCATTAAATTAGGTAAAAGGCTATTTACACGTAGCAGCCCCGATTACTTTCGCTTCATGGTGGCCAACGAACTACTTGGCGGTTTTTTTGGCTCAAGACTAATGAAGAATATCCGAGAAGATAAAGGCTACACCTATGGTATATACTCTAGCCTTTATCCCTTAAATCACAGTGGCTATTTCGTTATTTCTACTGATGTCAAAGCTGAATATGAACAAGAAACTATCCGCGAAATCTACAAAGAAATTAAACGGTTACAAGAAGAGCCCGTCTCAGCACAAGAGTTAGAAGTGGTCAAAAATTACATGATAGGCAACTACCTGAATGCCATATCGAGTCCATTCTCAATTATTACCAAATACAAAACCCTTGCCACGCAGTCCCTTCCCACTGATTTCTATAATAATTACCTTGAAGCAATAAACAACACCAGCAGAGAAGATATACAGGACGTCCTCTCTACGCATCTCCAAACCGAAAGCCTGACAAGAAGTATAAGCGGGTTTATATAGTGCGAGTGGGATATGGAGTTGAGATAGGGTATGTTAAAAAAATAAGGGCATAAAAAAAGGGACCCTTTGATAAGGATCCCTATAATAAGATCGGCAGCGACCTACTCTCCCACCTGTAAGGGCAGTACCATCGGC
>MDTG01286223.1_pt1 | contig 88463 bp, 76 predicted proteins | sample 811421 | NCBI WGS metagenome assembly MDTG01 (sample SAMN05326645, study PRJNA326480) | marine metagenome | isolation source: seawater | place: Pacific Ocean: South East | collected 2011 | reverse complement strand
TGCGGCCCGCCGCCGCAGGATCGAGACTGGTTTGCAGCGCCGTCCCGCACTAAACTCCGGTCGCGCGGCGGGTCCTGCCGCCGACGCATCAGCGATTTCCACCCGGTATTTCCAGTTGTTAGGGAGCTTCGTCGTCCGGTGCGCAATCTGACCTATGGCCTGATCGGCATCGCCGCCGTCGCCGTCGTCGGCCTCGGTGCCTGGCAGTTCGCCCTGAAGGACGAAGCCCCGACACCGACAGCGGCGCCGGCCGCCCAGCAGGGCCAGGCCAGCCAGAGCCCCGCCACGGGCGGCAATGCCGCAGCCCAGCTCGCCCAGGCGATGCCCGGCGATCATGTGATCGGCGACCCGGCGGCGCCGGTCACGATCATCGAGTATTCCTCGCTGACCTGCCCGCATTGCGCCGCCTTCCATGCCGGCACCCTGCCCGAGTTGAAGACCCGCTATATCGACACCGGCAAGGCCAAGCTGGTGCTGCGCCATTTCCCGCTGAACGAGCCGGCGCTGGTCGCGGCCAAGCTGGCGGAATGCGTGCAGCCCGAACGCTATGCCGGCTTCGTCGACGTGCTGTTCCGCTCTCAGGCCGAATGGGGCGTGATGCAGGACCCGACCGAGGGGCTGAAGCGCTATGGCCGCCTTGCCGGCCTCAGCGACGATCAGATGCAGGCCTGCCTGACCGACGGTGCCATCGAGGAGAAGATCCTGAACCAGCGCCTTGAAGGCTCGCGGGTCTTCGAGATCAACAGCACGCCGACCTTCATCGTCAATGGCGAGAAGGTGGTGGGCGACCAGCCGATCGATGCCTTCGCCAAGGTTATCGACGACAAGCTGCCGTAAACCGGCAGGCCGCAGCGCTTCGCGCCGATGCAATTCGTCCGGCTGGTCCTGAGCGGGTTCAAATCCTTCGCCGATCCGACCACGGTCGAGATCGCGCCGGGGATGACCGGCGTGGTGGGCCCGAACGGCTGCGGCAAATCCAACCTCACCGAAGCGCTGCGCTGGGTGATGGGCGAGGCATCCGCCCGCACCCTGCGCGGCACCGAAATGGACGACGTGATCTTCGCCGGGGCCGAGGGCCGCGGCCGGCGCAACCTCGCCGAGGTCACGCTGGTGCTGGATAACGGCGACGGCCGGGCGCCGCCGCCCTGGACCGAGGCCGAGACCATCGAGGTCCGCCGCCGGATCGAACGCGGCCAGGGCACGCAATACCGGGTGAACGGCCGCCCGGCCCGCGCCCGCGACGTCCAGATCCTGTTCGCCGATGCCGCCAGCGGTGCGCGGTCTACCGCCATCGTCGGCCAGGGGCAGATCGGCCAGATCATCTCGGCCCGCGCCTCGGACCGGCGCGCGATCCTGGAAGAGGCGGCCGGCATCGGCGGGCTGCATGCCCGCCGCCGCGAGGCCGAACAGCGGCTCGGCGCCGCCGAGGCCAATCTCACCCGGCTCGACGACATCATCGCCACCCTGGCCGACCGGGTCACGGCGCTGCGCCAGCAGGCGCGCGAGGCCCGGCGTTACGGCCGGCTGTCGCAGCGCCTGCGCCTGGCTCAGGCCGAGCTGATGCTGGCCCGGCGGATCGCCCTGGTGGAGCGCCGGGCACGGGCCGCCGAACGCGAGGCCATAGCCGAGACCGGCCTGGCCCAGGCCACCGCCACCGCCGGGCGCGCCGCCCGCGCCTCTGCCGCCGCCGGGGCCGCGGCAGAGGCCGCCCGTGCCGCACTCGATGCCCCCAGAACAGCCCGCGATCTTGCCCAGGCCGATGGCGCCCGGATCGCCGCCGAGCGCGCCCGGATCGACACGCTGGCCCAGGAACTGGCCCGCGCCCGCCTTGCCCTGGACGAGGACCGCGAGGCCGCCACGCGCGAGGCCGGGCTGGCGGAGGCGGAAGCCGGCCGGCTTGCCGCCGAGGCGGAGACGCTGCAGGCCGAAGCCGGCCGGGCGGCCGAGGCGGCCGCCGCCGACGACGCCGCGGCCGCCGAAGCCGAGGCCGCCCTGGCCCGCGCCGAGGCCGGACACGCAGAGGCCCAGGCCGCGCGCAGTGCCGCCGAAGCGGCCGCCGCCGCCGCGGCACGCGACCTTGCGGCCCTGGCGCGCGACCGCGACCGGTTGCAGGACGCGGCCCGCCTGGCCACCCGCGAGCTGGAGGATCTGCGCCGCCGGCTGGACGACCGCCGCCGGCTGGACGAGGCCGAAACCCGCCTGGGCCGGATGGAGGCCGAAGCCGCCCGCGCCGCCGCGGCGCGCGATGCGGCAGAGGCGGCGCTTGCCGCGGCCGACACGGCGCGGGGCGCCGCCGAAGCCGCCCGCGACCCGGCGGTTTCCGCCGCAGCCGAGGCCGGCCAGGTGCTGGGCGCCCGCAAGCGCGCCCTGGACGAGGCCCGCGCCGCGGCAGAGGCCGCCCGGCGCCGCGCGCGGGAGATCGAGACCCGGCTGACGGCCGCCACCGCCCGGCGCGACCAGGCGCAGGCCGCCCTGACGGCCCTGCCCGACCCGGCCGGACGTGCCGCCGCGGCGGCAGAGGCCGGGCAGCGCGCCGCCAGGGCGGCAGAGGCGCAAACCGCGGCCGACGCCGCCGAAGCGGAAGCCGAGGCCGGATTTGCCGCGGCCGAAACCCGGCTGCGCGAGGCCCGCCGCCTGCGGACAGAGGCCGAGGCGACCCGCGCGGCGCTCGGCGCCGAGGCCGCCTCTCTCGACCGGCTGATCGCCGCCGAGGCGGAGGGTGGACCAGGGGGAAGACCCGTCTCGGCGAGCCTGACGCTCGACGACACCCATGCCGCCGCTCTGGCCGCAGCACTCGGCGACGGGCTCGGCGCCGGGCTGGATGCGACGGCGCGGCGCCATTGGGTGGCGGGCAGCACGCCGCCCGCCATGCCCCGGGCGATCATCGATGCCGGTGCCCGGCCGCTGCTGGAGCTGGTGCGGGGGCCGGAGGTGCTGACGCCCGCGCTCGCCGCCTGCTGGCTGGTGGCCGATGCCGCGACCGCGCAGCGGCTCGCGCCCCTGCTGCCGGCCGGTGCTGCGCTGGTGACGCCCGATGGCGGGCTGTGGCGCTGGGACGGCTATCGCCGCCGGGGCGGGACGGCCGAGGATGCCGGCACCGCCGATCTGCGCCGCCGGGCGCGCCGCCGGCAGCTGGATGCCGAGATCGCCGCGGCCGATGCGGCACAGGCGACGGCCGCAACCGCCGGCGACGCCGCGGCGGCGGACCAGACGGCCGCACGCGCCCGGCGCGATGCCGCGCGCAAGGCCGCGGCCGAGGCACGGCGTCAGGCAATGGCGGCCGCCGATGCCGCCGCCCGGGCCGACAGCGCCGCCCGGGATGCCGCGGCCCGCATGGCGCTCGCCCGCGAGACGCTCGCCGCCGCCGAAGAGCACCTGGCGGATGCGGCCGCCGCGGCCCGCAGCCTTGCCGACGCGGTCGATCCGGAAGCCGCCCTCGATCCGGCGCGGGCCGCGGTCGAACAGGCCGCGGCCGAAGAGGCCCGCGCCCGGGCGGCGCTGGCCGCGGCCGACCGGGCCCTGGCCGAGGCCCGCCGGGGCCGCGCCGAGGCCGACCAGGCCCTGCGTGCGGCGGATGGTCGGCTGCGCCAGCTCGACCGCCAGACCGCCGAGGCGCGCGGCCAGCTCGACCGGGTGGAGGCTGAACGCAAGGCCCTGGCGCGGCGCCTGGAACAGGCCGAAGCCGCCGCCGCCCGCGCCGATGAAGAGGCCCGGGCGGCGGTTGCCCGCCATGACGCGCTTGCCGACCGCCTCGCCGCCGATCCGGCGGTGGACGAGGCCCGTGCCGCCGTGACCCGCGCCGAGGCCGCGCTGGCGCCGGTCCGCGCGGCCCGCGACGAGATCGCCCGGCGCCGGGCGGGCCATGCGGCGGAGCTTCAGGCGCTCTCGCGCCGGCGCGAGGGGCTTTCTGCCGATCGGGCGCGGGCGGCGGAGCGCGCGCGCGCCGCCCTGGACCGCCGTGCGGCCCTGGACCGGCGCGCGGCCGAGATCGACCGGCGCGCGCAGGAGATTGCCGGGCAGCCCGAGGCGCTGGAGGCGGCGGCCCGCGCCGCCGAAACCGCGCTTGCCGAGGCCACGGCCCGGCTGGAGGCCGCGACCGAAACCCTGCGTCAGGCCGAAGCCGCACGGGCCGCCGCCACCGCCGAGGAACGCGCCGCCGAACAGAAGCTCGCCGAGGCGCGCGAGGCCGGCACCCGGGCCGGCGGCCAGCGCGACCAGGTCCGCGAGGCCTGGAACGCCTTCGTCGCCGATCTGCGCGAACGGCTCAATCTGGGACCCGATGCGCTGGAGGATGCGGTGCGCGCCGAGCGCCGCGCCGTCGGCGAGGCCGGCGAGGACGAGGATGACGGCGGATCCGACGACGGAGAGCCTGAACTGCCGCTCGCGCCCGCGCCCGTGGCGGAGACGGGTCCGCGCTTCGTGGCGCCGGTGCTGCCATCGGCCGAAGAACCGGTGCTGGTCCGCCGGGTGGCCGATCTGACCCGCAGGCGCGAGGCGCTGGGCGCCGTCAACCTTCGGGCGGCCGAGGAATATGCCGCGGCCAGGGCCGCCCATGATGCGACGCTCGCCGAGCGCGAGGATGTCCAGGGCGCCATCGACCGGCTGCGCCGGGCGATCGCCGACATCAACCGCGACGGCCGCGCCCGGCTGCTTGCCGCCTTCGAAGAGGTGGATGCCGCCTTCGGCCGCCTGTTCGAACGGCTCTATGGCGGCGGCCGTGCCCGGCTGGAGCTGGTGGAGAAAGACGACCCGCTGGATGCAGGGCTCGAAATCCTGGCGAGCCCGCCGGGCAAGAAGCTTCAGTCTCTGGGCCTGCTCTCGGGCGGCGAGCAGGCGCTGACCGCACTGGCCCTGCTCTTCGCCGTCTTCCTGTCCAACCCGGCACCGATCTGCGTGCTGGACGAGGTCGACGCGCCGCTGGACGACGCCAATGTCGACCGCTTTCTGTCCCTGGTGGAAGAAATCGCCGCCGCCGGCCGCACCCGCTTCCTGGTCGTCACCCACCATCGCATGACCATGGCCCGGATGGACCGGCTCTACGGCGTCACCATGGTCGACCGCGGCGTCAGCCGCCTGGTCTCGGTGGATCTGACCGAAGCGGAACGGATGGTGGATTGAGTGGGGTCAGCCGATCCGAAGGCTGGGGATCGGCGGATCTCACCTTGTCGTCAAGGCTGCTTCCGCGCAGGCCCAGGCTCGCGCAGAACCTCCGCCGCGCATGCCAGGACCCTTTCGCGGACAGCAGGATGCAGGGTCCGATAGCGGGAACCGTCGGCGCGGTCGACAACCCGGAACGCTCCATGGATGCGCCGGAGTTCTGAGCACTGCCGCCGTGCCGCCGTCGTCTTCACCAGAGACGCACGAGCGGCCGCGACCGCACATGCCATGACATCAGCCCGCAAGCTGCGCCGGAATGCTCCATCGAAGCCGCGGACCAGCACGAAGAGTGACTGGAACGGCTGCTTTCCACCGCCGCTTGTCGGGCTGACACCGCCGAAGATCCGCCTGAACCAGAGAGCCATGGAACATCCCCTCCGACGAAAGACCGGCGGCCGGCCGGCCTCTGATCGGAACATTCCGGGACCCGACGCCACCCGCGTCAAGGGAAAGAGACGGCATCCATGACGTTTACAACGGTTGATCCCGGCCGCAGCCTCAGAACTCAACGCCCGCCTGCGCCTTCACGCCGTCGCGGAAGGGATGCTTGATCATGGTCATTTCGGTCACCAGATCGGCGGCCTCGATCAGCGCATCGGGGGCATTGCGGCCGGTGGCGATGACATGGGTGTCCGGGTGGCGGCGCGACAGGCCCTCGACCACCTCTTCGACCGGCAGATAGCCATAGCGGAGCACGATGTTGATCTCGTCCATCAGCACCATGCGATAAGACGGATCGGCCAGCATTTCCAGCGTCGCATCCCAGGCGGCGCGGGCGGCGGCGATGTCGCGGGCGCGGTCCTGGGTTTCCCAGGTGAAGCCTTCGCCAAGTGCCTTGATCGTCACCTGGTCGGGGAAGCGCTCCAGCACCGTGCGCTCGCCGGTGTCCCAGGCGCCCTTGACGTACTGGACGATCCCCACCTTGAAGCCGTGGCCGATCGCGCGCAGCACCATGCCGAAGGCGGCGGTCGACTTGCCCTTGCCCTTGCCGGTATGGACGATCAGCAGCCCCTTCTCGATGGTCTTGCCGGCGACGATCTTGTCGCGCACCGCCTTCTTCTTCGCCATCTTCTCGGCATGGCGACGGTCCTGATCCTCGGGCAGTGCGTCGGCAGCGGTGGGGGCGGCGGGGGTCTCGGAAGCCTCGGTCACGGGGTGGTCTCCCTGGTGGCGCGCGCCTCGGCGCGGAGTTGGGCGAGTTCGTCCTGAACGGCATTGCGGGCGGGCTGCCAGAGCCCGCGCTCGATCGCCTCGGCAAAGCGGGCGGCCATTTCGTCCAGCGCCGGGCGGTTGGCGTCGGCGATGAAGTCGCGCACCCGCGGATCGCCCAGATAGGCGTCGTAGAGCTGATCGAAATGATGGCCCTTCACCGCATCGGTGGTGGCGGCGAAGGCGAAGAGATAGTCGACCGTCGCCGCCATCTCGAAGGCGCCCTTGTAGCCGTGGCGCATCACGCCCTCGATCCATTTCGGGTTGGCGGCGCGGCCGCGCACCACCCGGCCGATTTCGGCATCCAGGCTGCGGATCACCGGCAGCTCGGGCCGGCTGTGATCCGGGTGCCAGACCGCGGGCGCCTTGCCCGACAGCGCTTCGACCGCAGCGGCGGCGCCACCTTCGAACTGGTAATAGTCGTCGCTGTCGAGCAGGTCGTGCTCGCGATTGTCCTGGTTCTGGACCACCGCATCGGCGCGCGACAGCACCGCCTCGAACAGCGCCCTGGCACCCTCGCCCTCGGCGCCGGCACCATAGGCATGGCCGCCCCAGGTGAGATAGGCCTCGGCCAGATCGGCGCGGCCGGACCAGCCGCCCTCGTCGATCAGCGCCTGAAGCCCGGCACCATAGGCGCCGGGGGCCGAGCCGAAGACCCGGAAGCCGGCGGCACGCCGGGCGAGGCCGGGTTCCATGCCGTCGGCCACAAAGCCCGCGGCCTGGTCGCGCATTGCAGCCGCGATCGGGTTGGTCTCGTCATCCTCGTCGTCGAGCGCCGCGACGGCCCGCACCGCGCTGTCGAAGAGGTCGATCTGGGCCGGAAAGGCATCGCGGAAGAAGCCCGAGACGCGCAGCACGACATCCACCCGCGGCCGCCCCAGAACCCCCGCCGGCAGCACTTCGAAGCCGATCACCCGGCCCGAGGCGTCGTCCCAGCGCGGCCGGGCCCCGATCAGGGCCAGCGCCTGGGCGATGTCGTCGCCGCCGGTGCGCATATTGGCGGTGCCCCAGGCGGTCAGCACCATCCGCCGCGGCCAGTCGCCCTGTTCCTGGACATGGGCATCGACCAGCATGCCGGCCGATTTCCAGCCCAGCGCCCAGGCGGCCGGCGTGGGCAGTGCCCGGCTGTCGACCGAGAAGAAATTGCGCCCGGTGGGCAGTACTTCGGGCCGGCCGCGGGTCGGCGCCCCCGAGGGGCCCGGGGGCACGAACCGGCCGTCGAGCCCGGCGAGCAGCGCGGCCATCTCGGCGCCCCCGCAGGCATCGAGCGCGGGGCCGATCACCGTCTCCGCCGTCTTCAGCACGGCCGCGGTGTCGGTCCAGGCGGGGTCGCAGGCGATCTCTCCCGCCACCAGCGCGCGCGCCAGGGTCTCCAGCCGCTCGACCGTATCGCCCAGGCTGCGCCAGCCGGCAGAGGGCCCCAGCACCGCCGGGCGCGGCCCCGTCCAGACGGCGGCGAAATCGCGCGACAGTGGGTCGAAGCCCTCGGCCATCAGCCCCAGATCGCGGGCGAGCGCCCGCAGGATCGAGGCATCGCCGCCCTCGCCCGCATGGCGGGGGCTGCGCAGGATGGCAACCAGCAGATCCAGGCGCCGCGCCGCATCGGGGCTTTCGCCGAAGATGTGTAGCCCGTCGCGGATCTGAAGTTCCTTCAGGTCGCAGAGATGGGCGTCGATCCGGGCCAGCGCCGCCTCTTCGGCCATGCCGGTTTCCACGCCGCAATCCCGGTCGAGCCCCAGCCTCGCCGCCTCGGCGACGATGCCGCGGCCAAGCTCGGGCAGGCGGCGCGGATCCATGCCCGCCGCCTCGTAATATTCATCGACCAGCGCTTCCAGCCGGCCGAGCGGGCCATAGGTGCCGGCGCGGGTCAGCGGCGGGGTCAGGTGGTCGACCACCACCGCGCCGATCCGGCGCTTGGCCTGCGAGCCCTCGCCCGGATCATTGACGATGAAGGGATAGAGATTGGGCACGGGGCCCAGCACCGCCTCGGGCAGGCAGTCGGCCGAAAGCGCCAGCGCCTTGCCCGGCAGCCATTCCAGATTGCCGTGCTTGCCGACATGAACGATCGCATGGGCATCGAAATCCCGCCGCGCCCAGCCATAAAAGGCGACATAGCCATGGGGCGGCGGCAGGGCCGGGTCGTGATAGCTCTCGGACGGATCGATGTTGTAGCCGCGCGCCGGCTGCACGGCGACCGCGACCTTGCCGAACAGGTGCACCGGCAGGCGGAAGGCGCCCTCGGCCACGAAGGGGTCGGCCTCGGGCGCGCCCCAGCGATCCCCGATCCGGGCGGCCGCGCCGGGTGACAGCGTCTCGAAATGTGACCGATAGCTGTCGATGCTCCAGGCGACGCCGCCCTGGCGATCGCGGGTCAGATCATTGGTCGGCCCGGCCAGCAGGCGGGCCATCAGCGCGGCACCGTCGGTTGGCGCATCGCCGGTGTCATAGCCCGCATTCTTCAGCGCCGCCAGGATCCGGGCCACACTCTCGGGCGTGTCGAGGCCGACGCCGTTGCCCAGCCGTCCGTCGCGATTGGGATAATTGGCGATGACCAGCAGCACCCGGCGATCACCCGCCGCCGTGCGCGCAAGCCGCACCCAGGCGGCGGCCAGCGCCGCCACATGGTCGATCCGGTCGGGCCGGGGCGCCTGAACCAGGATCGGGCATTCGGTCGCCTCGTCCCAGCGCGCCTCGGCCTTGAAGGCGACGGCGCGGGTCAGCACCCGGCCGTCGATTTCGGGCAGGGCCACATGCATGGCCAGGTCCGACGGGCCCAGCCCCCGGCTGCTGCCGGCCCAGGCCGCCTCGGACGCGCCGGACAGCACCACCTGCAGCACGGGGCCGGGCAGGCCGTCGAAGGGGGTGCGCGCCGCGCCCCGGCCATTGGCATCGCCCAGCGCGAAAGCGGTGGTGTTCAGCACGATCGCGGCCTTCGCCCGCTCCAGCGCCGCGCGCACGAAAGCGGCCGCCGCGGGGTCTTTCAGGCTTTGGGCGTGGACCATCAGCGGCGCCAGACCGCGCGCCTCCAGCCCCGAGGCCAGCGCTTCCACCGCCGCCGTCTGGCCGCCAAGCGCCAGAGAGCGGTAGAAGACGATCGCCGCCACCGGCCGGCCGCCCGCCGCCAGGGCGTCGATGCGCGCCAGATCCGCCCCGGTCAGCCCGGCATCGGCCGGGGCGGTACCGGTGGTCGCCGGATGCAGCCCCGCCGGCGGCAGCCTGACGGGTGCGGGGCCGGGCACATCACGCCGGCCCAGCAGGTGCTGCGCATGGATCAGCAGACCGGCAGCATTGTCGATGCCATAGCCGTTGAAATAGGACCAGATCAGCGCCCGCTCCCGCGCCGAGACGGTCGACAGGCCGTCGAGCGAACTGTCGGGCCGGTCGTCGCCGGGAATGACCACCAGTGCCACGGCACGGCTGCGGGCCAGCGCCGTCAACCGCTCCAGCCCATAGGACCAGTAGGCGGCGCCACCCAGCAGGCGCACGATCACCAGCCGGGCGCGGGCCAGCGTGCGGTCGACCCAGAGATCGACCGACATCGGGTGTTTCAGCCGCTGAAGGTTGACCAGCCGAAGCTCGGGCGCATCGGCGCCCAGCCGGGCCTTCGCGGCCGAAAGGCAGGCGAGTTCGGTATCCGCAGCCGTGACCACGACCATCTCTGCCGGGCTCTGGCGGAGGTCGATCGCCTCGTCGCCATCGTCGATCCGGCCGGGTTCGGCTGCAAGCAGATGCATGACGCCGGTACCCTCAGCTTGCCGGACGGCCGCCGAGGGCTTCGGCCACCGCGGCGGGATCCAGCCCCTGGGCCCCGATCACCACCAGGCGCGAGCGGCGTGCCTCGCCCGGCTGCCAGGGCCGGTCGAACTGCTGCTGCAGCCGCGGGCCCACGCCCTGAACCAGCAGGCGCATCGCCTTGCCCGGCACGGCCACGAAGCCCTTCACGCGATAGATCGGGTGCGCCTCGACCGCGGCCCCGATGCGGCCCGGCAGTGCCTCGTGATCCACGCCCTCCGGCAGTTCGACCACGAAGCTCGCAAAGGCGTCGTGGCCGTGCTCTTCCTCGCTTTCGCCGTCGTGATGGCTGGGGCGGGCGGCAAGATCGTCCTCGACCGCCGCCCCCAGGCCCAGCAGCACGGCCGGGTCGACCATGCCGCGCGCGGCCTCCACCACCCGGGTGGCGGGGCGAAGCTCGGGCGCGATCGCGGCCCGGGCCCGGGCCATGCCGTCGGCGTCCAGCATGTCGGCCTTGGTCACCACCACCATGTCGGCGCAGGCCAGCTGATCCTCGAACAGCTCGTCGACCTCGGCCTCGTGGTCCAGGGTCTGGTCGGCGGCGCGCTGGCGGTCCAGCGCCTCGGGGTCGTTGGCGACACGGCCCTCGGCCAGGGCCGCGCCATCCACCACCGCGATCACGCCGTCGACGGTCGCACGGGTCTTCACCCCCGGCCAGGCGAAGGCCTGGACCAGCGGCTTGGGCAGGGCCAGACCGCTGGTTTCGATGATGATGTGATCGGGCCGCGGCTCGCGGGCGAGCAGGGCTTCCATGGTCGGCAGGAAGTCGTCGGCGACGGTGCAGCAGATGCAGCCATTCGCCAGCTCAATCACGTTTTCATCAGGGCACGTTTCTATACCGCAACCCTTCAGCAGGTCGCCGTCGATGCCGACATCGCCGAATTCGTTGACGATCAGTGCCAGACGACGCCCGCCGGCATTCTCGATCAGATGCCGGATCAGCGTGGTCTTGCCCGCGCCCAGGAAGCCGGTGACGATCGTCGCAGGTATTTTCGCCCGGGTGCTCATGCGCGCCTCGCGTTGGTTCGATCCGATCGCGGCAACGGTAGAGGTCGAATGGCCGCGCCGTCAATCCACTCTCTGACAGCCGGTCCGGGCTGCGAAATCACGTTGCGCGCGCCGGATCGGGCCGCTAGCATCGTGCCCGCACGTGGTGCCACCCCGATCCAGGCGGAGGGGGTGGAGAATTGGGAAAGCGGTACGCGGAAGGCTCATAGCCCCGCAAAGCCGCTGCTGCCCCCGCAACGGTGTGGAAGCTTAAAGGCCGTCGAAACCACTGGGTCGGAAGACCTGGGAAGGGACGGCCCCCGGTCCGGATCTCCGGTCCGACTTCCGAGCCCGGATACCAGCCCGTGACATGACCGGCAGGCCGCGGTGGGCGGTGAGCGCTGATCCAGGGGGGCCCCTCTTGCGGACCTGCGGTCCGGCCGTCATCCGCCCCCGTTCCGGATCCGTTTACAGACCAGTTAGCTGCGGTCGCTGTCCCGTTCCGTCGACGAGGATGCGACCCTGTTTATGCGTTTGACCTATTGGATTCAGGGGCTTGCAGCCCTGCCACCCCTCCTCGGCGCAGGTCTGGCCGGGGCGGCGGAAACCCGTCTCGACCCCCTGGCGGTCGAAGCGCCGGGCATCGAGGAGACGGCGACGTCAGACCTCGCGCGCCTGGGCTGGGAGATGGAGGTGGTGACCCGCGCCCAGATCGAGCGGGCCGGCCCCTCGGCCGACGTCACCCGGGTGCTGCAGCGCTATGTGCCGGGGCTCTACGTCGCCCCCAAGACGGGCCCCTTCGACTATGGCACCTATTCGCTGCGCGGCTCCAGATCGGCGGATATCCTGATCCTGCTCGACGGGGTGCGGCTCAACAACCGGCTCTATGGCGGGCTCTACATCGACACGATATCGACCGCCGCGATCGAACGGATCGAGGTGGTGAAAGGCGCCCAGGGGCTGATCTTCGGCACCGAGGCGGTCGCCGGGGTGATCAACATCGTCACCCGCCGGGTGACCGGCGACGATCCGGAGGGCGCAATCTCGGCCGGGCTCGCCAGCGACGGCGCCCGCCATCTCGACGGCCGGGCGGGCGACCGCTTCCCGAACGCGCTCGGTGCCCTGGATCTGATGGTGTTCGGCTCCCACGACCAGAGCAACGGCTACATCCCCTATCGCAGCGAGGACATCGACGCCACGGTCAGCGACCGCCGCCGGTCCTATCGCGTCGCCAATCTGGGCTTTCGCGCCACCCAGCATCTGGGCGATACCGCACGCGTTGATCTGTTCTATCAATACGCCGCCGGCAAGCTGGACTTCGCCCGTCCGGTGTCGAACCACGACACCTTCAACGACCGCACCCAGCACATCGTGACCGCAAGCTTCGAGCACACGCCCTCCCAGGCTTTCGACTACGCACTGCGTGCCCATCTCAATGTCTGGGACACGGACTACACCCGGATCTACAATCAGCCCGGCGGCGGCACGACCACGCTCAATGACGGCGACTATTGGGGCTTCAAGGATTACGGGCTGAAGGCTCAGGGCCGCTGGCGGTTCGCCGGCCAGGAACTGCTCTTCGGGGCCGACAGCCAGTTCTACCGGGGCGCCGATGACGTTCTGGTCATCGGCAAGCAGACGGGTGAGGCCTATGGGCTGTTCACCCAGCTCCGCCCACATCTGGATGCCCTGCCCGAAACCGATCTGTCGATCGGCACCCGCTACAACTGGACGGCCGACGGCGCCGAGGCGCTGGTCTGGTCGGCGAGCATCCGCCAGGGTTTCGGCCCGGCCTTTATCCGCGCGCTTGCCGGCACCTCCTTCCGCCTGCCCACCGCCGAGCAGCTCTATGCCAACGACGATTGCTGTGCGAAAGGCAATCCGGGCCTCGATCCCGAGACCAGCCGCGAGGTGGAACTGGGCGGCGGCGTCGATGTCGATCTCGGCCGCGATGCCCGCCTCACCCTGGAAGTCACGGCCTTCCGCCGCGAGATCGACGACATGATCGACGGCTCCGGCGACCGCTTCGTCAACGTTTCGGAAGGCGTGCTCTCGGAAGGCGTAGAGCTTGAGGCCGGGCTCGATTTCGCCCGCGGCTGGTCGACCGGGGCCGGGGTCACCTTCGTCTCGACCGAGCGCCGGGACACCGGGCTGCAGCTCGACAACATCCCGACCCGCCATGGTTTCGTCCGGATCGGCTATGAGATGCCGGATGACACGCGGGGCTTTGCGCCCGGTGACAGCTGGGGCGCCGATCTCTATGCCCGCCATGTCGGCAATGTCCGCGCCCGCGGCGTCGACTATGGCGACTATGTCGTCTTCGACGCCTCGGGCTTTTATGCCTTCGGCCCGAAAGGCGCCCATCGGCTGACCTTGACCGTCGAAAACCTCTTCGACCGCGACTATGCCACCGGCCGCACCACCGGCGCCTCGGGTCAGGTCGACCAGCTCGGCCGGCCGCTCACCGCAGAACTGCGCTATGGCTACAGTTTCTGAGCGATCTCCCGATCTGGTCCTCCTGCTGGCCCGCCGCGGCTATGGCAGTCCGCGGCGGCTGGAGGCCCTGCGTGCCGCGGTGGCAGCGCGTCTCGCCGACGAGACCGGTTTTGCGGGGCCGGTGGTGCTGGGTTTTGCCGAACTGGCCGTCCCGTCAGTCTCGGACGCCCTGGACATGTTCGCCGATCGGGGCCGGATCCGGGTGCTGGTGGTCGATCTGATCGTGCCCGCGGATATGAGCCTGCGCGGCTGGCTGCCCGGCGCGCTGCACGACTGGGCCAACCGCCGGGGCGTCGCACTCGACATCGCCTTTTCGGACCCGGTGGACGGCGACCCCGCCTTCGTCTCGGCGGTGGTGTCGCGGATCACCGGCGGGGCGGCGGAAGATGTCCGCCAGAGCCCCGCCACCGACAGCCGGCCGTCCTGGAACGACCCACCGGACCATGCCGTCCATCTCTTCGCCTGCGACGGGCCGCGCTGCGCCCATCGCGGATCGGGCGCCGTCTGGGCGGCGATGCTGGCGGCGCTGGAAGGGGCGGGGCTGCGCGGCAAGACGGCGGAGCGGGTGATGGTCACGCGCACCCGCTGCCTTTATCCCTGCAATCGCGGGCCGGTGGCGACGCTGCATCCGGGCGGTTTCTGGTATGCGGTCCCCGATGCCGAGGCCGCCCGCCGGATCGCGGTCGAGCATCTGAAGAACGGCCGGCCGGTAGCCGATCTGCTGTTCCGGGAGGGTGGCAGGTGACACGGCTGGCCGCCGCCCTGCTGCTGCTCTGCCTGGGCGTCATGGCCGGTCCGGCCGGGGCGGCGGATGGCTGCGGCAACCCGCCCCTGCCCGACAGCCCCCCTGAGCGGGTGGTGGTGGTGCATCAGCACGCGATCGAAATCCTTCTCGCGCTCGGCGTCACCGACCGGATCGTCGCCGCCGGCTATCTCGACGATGCCCTGCCGCCTGATCTTCAGACCGGCTTCGACCGCATCCCGGTCAAATTCGACCGTTATCTCGCCACCGAAGCGGTGGTGGGCCTGCTGCCGGATCTCGTGCTCGGCGGCTTCGCCGCGGCTTTCGGCATCGGCGGGCTGGGCCCGCGCGAGACCTTCGCGGGGCTCGGCATGCCGACCCATGTGCTCGCCTCGGGCTGCATGACCGCAGGCGATGATCCGGTCGCGACCGCCATCGCCGACATCCGGCAGATGGGCGCGTTGTTCGATCGGCGGCAAAGGGCGGAAGCGCTCGTGGCGGAGATCGAGGCCGGGCTGGAGGCCCTGACGCCCGGGCCGGCCGTGACCGTCTTCATCTATGACGGCGGCGAGAAGACCCCCTATACCGTCGGTCGCGACGGCCTGCTCACCCTCCTGCTCGCCCGCGGCGGTGCCCGCAACGTCTTCGACGACACGCCCGGCCGCTGGGCGACGGTGTCGTGGGAAGCCGTGCTCGCCCGGGATCCGGATCTGATCCTGCTGGTCGATACCGCCGCCGACCCGGCCCCCCTGAAAGAGCGGCGGCTTCGCGCCGATCCCGCCCTGGCCGGTCTGCGTGCCCTTGAGACCGGCCAGGTCGTGACCCTCGCCTTTTCCGAAACCGTCGCCGGCATCCGCACCGGCCTGGCCGCCCGCCATCTGGCACGGATCCTGGCTGCAATCCGCCCCGGCGGGTAGGCATCAGGGGCGGCCGTCAGGCACCGCCCGGCACCAGCCGGTGTGCGACGCGGTCCCGGCCGGCGTCCTTGGCGTCGTAGAGCGCCCGGTCCGCCTCGATCAGCAGGGGCGAGGGCCCGGCGCCGCAATCCGTCGTCACCGCAACGCCGATGCTGACGGTCACGCATAGCAGCCGGCCATCCGGCAGATCCATCGCCTGGTCGGCAATGGCCCGTCGCACCCGCTCGGCCAGGGCCACGGCCTCGTCCGCCGCCATGGCCGGCAGGATGGCGGCAAATTCCTCGCCCCCCACCCGGGCGAAGAGATCCCCCGGGCGCAGCATCGCGGATGCCTTGCGGGCAAACACCCGCAACACCTCGTCGCCCGTGGCATGGCCGTGATTGTCGTTGATCGCCTTGAACCGGTCGATGTCGAGCATCATCGCCGCCACCGGATGTCCGGCGGCAGCGGCCCGGTCCATGGCCTTGCGCGCCTCGCGGTCGAATTGCCGCCGGTTGGCGACCCCGGTCAGCTGGTCGCGGGTGGCCATGTCGTGCAGGCGCTGCATCATCACCGCCCGATCGGTCATGACGCTCGAGATCGCGATCGGCGTCAGCGCGATCAGCGTCACGCCGATACGCAGCGACATCAGCGCATGTTGCCCGGCAAGCTCCGAGCCCAGCGCGATCACACCGGTCGCAACCCCGATCAGCATCATGGCGCTGACACCGAAGGCGATCAGGGCGTTCACGAACAGGCCATAGCGCACCGCGCACCACAGCAGGGCCGGCACCGGAAAGGCGATCGCCCCCGGCCCGCCGATCAGCGCGGCAATCGCCGCCGATGCCGCAAGCGCGCCCAGCGGGGCCAGCATCCGCGCATGCAGGCGCCCGGGCCACCGCAGCCCGTCACGGGTGGGAATGGTCAGAACCACGGGCAGGATGGCGATGTAATTGATCAGCTCGGTCGCAAACCAGATCACCCAGCCGGTCACCGGCGGCTGATCGAACAGGATCGCGTTCGCGATCGCACCGCCACAGCCGGCCGCGGCGGCGGCCAGGAAGATCACCAGGATCATCCGGATCACCGATGACGGCCGGCGCAGGCTGCGATCGGCGATGTCCAGATGCCGCGCGGCCAGATAGCCGGTGCAGATACCCGAAAGATTGGCCGCCGTCAGCAGCAGGGACGTGGCCGGATCGCTGCCGGTCACCAGATCGGCCGCCAGGAAGCCCGCAATCCCGCCCAGCCAGCCCATCGGCCCCCCCAGCCATGGCCAGCGGATCATCAGGCCGAGCATCAGGGCGTTGGCGGGCCAGAACGCCGCCAGAAAACCGGGCTCGCGGGTCAGGATGCCGAACAGGGCGGCGAAGAACATGGTCACGCCGACCATCAGCGCCCCCCGTCCGGCCCGGATCACAATCGGCGCCCGCAGCTTGCCCATCGACTGGTCGATCTCCACGACAGGTCAGGTGGCCCCTGACGGCCGGTGCTCCGCATCGGCAGGACCGCCCGATCCGTGACAGGTCAGGTGGCATCCGGAACTGTGCCGCAAACGAACTGCCCTGACCAGATTTCGCGTGGGTCCCCAGAGGCGGGACGCACCCGCCCGGGCGCGCCGATCCGCCGCAGATCCGTCGCTTGTCAGCGTCATCCGGCCGGCCCATAACATTCCCTGCAAATGCATCTATGGAGGCAGAGATGACCGCACATCCCGAAGGCGGGCCCGCCCGCCGCGAGGCGCTGACCCGCGAGGTGATGGCGGCAACCGGTCTTGACGACACGACGATCGGTCTGGTGGTCGACCGCTTCTACAACCGGGTGCGGGCCGATCCGGTGCTGGCGCCGCTCTTCGCCGCCCGGCTGTCGGATGCGGATTGGGGGCCGCATCTGGCGAAGATGAAGCGCTTCTGGGCCTCCCTCGCCCTGATGACCGGCGATTATCACGGCCGGCCGATGCAGGCCCATCTGCCGCTGCCGGTCTCGGGCGCCGATTTCGACCGCTGGCTCAACCTCTTCCGCGAGACCGCCACCGAACTCTGCACCCCCGCGGGTGCCGCCCTGCTGATCGACAAGGCCGAACGGGTCGCCGCCAGCCTGGAACTCGGCATCGCCGCCGGCCGCGGCCGCATGCTCCGCCGGGGCGAGCGGCTGCCGGCGATAACCGGCAGCCGCTGATCATCGGGGCAGAGGTTCGGTGCCTTCGGACAGGATCGTCATGAGGGCATCATAGGCGAACACCCGCCCACGCTTGCGCCCGGTCACTTCGCGCACGATGCCAAGCATCTCAAGCTGGCCAAGAGCGGCATTCGCGGTGGGGGTCGACAGCCCCGTCGCCGCCACAAGACCAGCTGCGGTCACGAACGGCGTCTGCCGCAGGACGTCCAGAACCCTCAGCGCTGAATTCGGGTTCGACAGCCCGGACATCACCCGATCGCGATCGTTCCGGTGCAGGTCGAGAATCCGCTGGGCAGCGCCATAGGCCTGTTCTGCGGTCTGCGCGACACCTTCCAGGAAGAAGGCGATCCAGCCTTCCCAGTCGCCGGCTTCCCGCACAGCCTGGAGATGGTCGTAATAGGCCCGTCGATGGGTCTTGAGATACAGGCTCAGATAGAGCAGCGGCTGGGCAAGGACTTCGGCCTGCAGCAGATACAGGATGACCAGCAGACGCCCGACGCGGCCATTGCCGTCCAGGAAGGGATGGATCGTCTCGAACTGCACATGAAGCATGGCGGCGCGGATGAGCGGCGGCAGGTTGTCGTCGGCGTGAATGAAGCGCTCCAGCGCATCCAGACAGGCATGCATCCTGTCGACGGGCGGCGGCACGAACATGGCATCCGACGGTCGCAGTCCGCCGATCTGGTTCTGCGTCCGCCGGAACTCACCGGGCGCCGCAGCCTCGCCCCGGCCGCTTCTGAGCAGGCGGGCATGCAGTTCGCGCACCAGCCTGAGCGAGAGCGGCAGATCCCGCAGGCGCTCCACGCCATAGATGAGCGCGTCGACGTAGTTGGAAACCTCTCGCACGTCATCGATCGGCACGCCCGCTTCCGCTGCGGCTTCAAAGCGGAGCAGGTCGGTCAGCGTGGATTGGGTGCCCTCGATCTGCGAAGACAGCAGCGCTTCCTTGCGGACATAGAGATAGAGAAAGAGTTCCCGCCGGGGCCGCATCGACACGATGCCGTCCAGGCGCCCAAGCGCCCGATCCGCCCGGCCGAGCAGGGCCATGAAGGGAACCGGATCGACGGCCGGAACCGGCGGCAGGGCCGGCGGGATAAACGCCGACACCCGCTCGTTCATCACGCTGATCGGGACCCGCTCTCCCAGGCGCCTCGGATCGACCACCATGCCCCCCAGACCCCTTATTTAAATTTTCGCGATTTTCTTTAATAAGCCCGCCGGCTGATTAAACGCCTTAAATAAGCGTGGGGCCAGCCCCTCGGCCGGCGGGGCCGGCTCAATAGACGACGTTGCGCAGAAAGCGCAGCAGGCCCGGGCCCTGGTTGACATAGGCGAAGGGGCGGTCGGTGGGGAAGGCGTGGAAGTCGCCCGTCTCGACGAGGCGGGTGGTGCCGTCGACCTCCACGGTCAGGCGGCCTTCCAGCACATAGACCATGTCCTGCCAGCCGGTGGGGTCGGGGCCCGAGGCATAGCGGTCGCCGGGGCCGAGCGACCAGAGCCAGAGTTCGGCCGCCTGGGCTGCCGCCACCCCGGTCAGCAGCGTGCCGCGGCTTTCGGGTGCCGCACCGGCCCAGGCGAGGGCGGCGATGCGGCCGCGATCCGCCGCCGGGTCGGGGCTGCGGACCAGGTCGACGAACAGCACGGCCAGCGCCGCCGCCAGCCGGTCGAGGGTGGCGAGGCTGACATTCGCGTCGCCGCGTTCGATGTTCACCAGCATCCGCCGGCTGACCCCGGCGCGCACGGCCAGCGCTTCCTGGCTCAACCCCGCCTCCTGGCGCAGCCGGCGCAGATTGCCCGCGACATGTTCCAGGATCGGCGGACGCTCCCCGTCTTGACTGTGCATTATATTGCCCATATCCTCCGCTCTGAGCAGTATACTACACCATGCTCCGGTCATCGGAAGCCCTCCCCCGCCCCCGTCCCGCCCGAAAGCCGCTGCGCGCCATGTCTTCCCGTCATCAGGGCTCGATCCTGCTGCCCGTCGGGCTGCTGCTGATCGCGATCACCTCCATCCAGAGCGGCGCCTCGCTTGCCAAGACGCTGTTCCCCGCGATCGGGGCTCAAGGGGCGGTGACGCTCAGGCTGGTCTTCGCCGCGATGCTGCTGATGGCGGTGTTCCGGCCCTGGCGGGCGCGCTTCACCACCTCGGCGCTCAAATCCGTCGCGATCTACGGCCTGGCGCTGGGGGGTATGAACCTCTCCTTCTATATGGCGCTGCGCACCGTGCCGCTGGGCGTGGCGGTGGCGCTGGAATTCACCGGCCCGCTGGTCGTGGCGCTGGCCGGTGCCCGCCGGCCGATGGATTTCCTCTGGGTAGCGCTGGCGGTGGCGGGGCTTGTCCTGCTGCTGCCCGTAGGCGGGCTGGAAAACGGCATCGATCCGCTGGGGGCCGCCTATGCGCTGGGGGCCGGGGCCTGCTGGGCACTCTATATCCTGTTCGGCCAGAAGGCCGGCGCCACCCACGGCATGCAGACCTCGGCCTATGGCGCGCTGATTGCGGCGGCGCTGGTGATGCCCTTCGGCATCCTGCATGCCGGCACCGGCCTCATCGACCCCGCGGTCCTGCCAGTGGCGCTGGTCGTCGCGGTGCTGTCGACCGCCCTGCCCTATTCGCTGGAAATGATGGCGCTGACCCGCCTGCCGACCCGCACCTTCGGCATTCTGATGAGCGTCGAGCCGGCCATGGCCGCCCTGTCGGGCCTGGTCTTCATGGGCGAGCAGCTGTCGGGTCTTCAATGGCTGGCGATCGGCGCGATCATCTCGGCCTCGGCCGGCACCACGCTGACCGCCAGGCGCGAGGCCGCCCCCGCCCCTGCCCCGGTTCAGCCGGCGACCGACTGACCGGCCGCGATCAGGTGCAGGAACGAGCCGGCGACCCGTCCGGCGCGCAAGCCCTGCGCCCCTTCGACCGCGGCCCCGGTCGCATCCTCCACCGACGACCAGAGCGGATCGCCCCGCTCGGCGGTGATGGTCGCATAGTGGAATTCATGGCCGCGCCAGAGCCTGCCCTCCAGCGGCCCCGCGACCATCCGGCCCAGGCGATAGCCAAGATGCAGCCGCCGCGCGGCAAAGCTGGTGGAAAGCCCCAGCAGCCCGGCCATCGGCCAGTCGCGGCCATCGGCATCGGTCAGCCCCTGGCCCAGCGCCATATAGCCGCCGCATTCGCCGAAGATCACCGCTCCCCGGTCGCGGGCCGCGACCAGCCCGCGCACCCAGGCGCGCCCGGTCGCAAGCCGCCCGGCATGCAGCTCGGGATAGCCGCCGGGCAGCCAGACGGCATCGGCCGACGGGTCCGGCGCCTGGCCCGCCAGCGGCGAGAAGGGCAGCACCTCGGCCCCCGCCGCGTGCCAGTCCGCCAGCAGATGCGGGTAGATGAAGGCAAAGGCATCGTCGCGGGCAAGGGCGATACGGCCGCCCGGCGGCGGCACCGCCGGCCCGGGTTCCGCCGCCACCAGCCGGGCGCCCGGGGTCGCCAGCTGGTTCAGAGTCGCCGGGCGGGCCAGCGCCACCACGGCATCCAGATCGACATGGGCCGTCACCAGATCGGCCAGCCGGTCGAGCAGCGCCTCCAGATCCGTGGTCTCGCGGGCCTGCACCAGCCCCAGATGGCGCGACGGCAGGGCGATATCGGCCCGGCGGGGCACGAAGCCCAGCGCCGGCACCCCCGCCTCGGCGGCAGCCGCCGCCAGCACGCGCCGGTGGCCGGGGCCGCCGACCCGGTTGAAGATCACCGCCGCCACCTGAACCGCCGGATCGAAGCTGCGGAAACCGTGGATCAGCGCCGCCGCCGATCGCGCCTGGGCCCCGGCATCGACCACCAGCAGAACCGGCAGGCTGAACATGCGCGCCAGCGCCGCCGCCGACCCGTCGCCGCTGGCCCCGGGTGCCGGCGCGCCGTCGAACAGCCCCATGACCCCTTCGATGGCCAGCAGCCCGGCAGGCGCCTGCATCTCGATCAGGCGGGCCAGCCGCCCGGGCGCCATCGCCCAGCCGTCGAGATTAACCGACGGCCGGCCCGCGGCGACCTCGTGAAAAGCCGGGTCGATATAGTCGGGCCCGATCTTGGCCGCGACGGGGCCGAGGCCACGGCGCCGGAAGGCGCGAAGCAGGCCCAGCGTCATGGTGGTCTTGCCGCCCGAAGAGGCGGGGGCCGCCAGGATCAGCGCCGGCGGCGGGGTCACGAGGCGGCCTTGTGTCCGCGGGTGCCGAGCGGGTCGGCCTTGGGCGTGCGGCTGCCGTCCAGCACCCCCATCCAGTCGAGCGCGGCGCGCAGCCGGACCACCGGCCCCATCACCACGATCGACGGCGCCTCCAGCCCGGCCGCCACCACATCGTCATGGGCGCGGGCGAGCGTGGTTTCCAGCACCCGCTGATGCGGGGTGGTGGCCCGGCTGATCACCGCCACCGGCTCTTCTGCGTCGCGGCCACCGGCGATCAGCCGGCTGGAGATCTCGCCCAGATGCTTGAGCCCCATATAGAGCACGATCACCGGCGAGCCTTTGGCCAGCGCCGCCCAGTCGATGCTGCCGGTCACACCGCCGGTGGTGTCGTGGCCGGTGATGAAGCTGACCACATGATTGGTGTCGCGATGGGTGACCGGAATGCCGGCATAGGCCGAGCCGCCGATCCCGGCGGTGACGCCTGGGATCACCCGGAAGGGAATGCCGGCCTCGACCAGCGCCAGCCCTTCCTCGCCGCCGCGGCCGAAGACGAAGGGGTCGCCGCCCTTCAGCCTGAGCACCCGCAGCCCTTCGCGGGCGAGTGCGATGATCCTGAGCGTGATGTCGGCCTGTTTCGGAGAGGGCCGGCCGCCGCGCTTGCCGGCATATTCAAGCCGCACATGGGGCCCGGCCAGGGCCAGGATCCGTTCATCCACCAGGGCGTCGTAGACGATGACATCGGCCGAGGCGATGGCATGGGCCGCCCCCAGCGTCAGCAGCGCCGGATCGCCGGGCCCCGCCCCCACCAGCCAGACCTGGCCGGGCGCGAAGGCAGGCAGGCCCAGCAGGCCGGGCAGCACCATGCCGGCACCACCCGGGGTCGCCCCCGGCATCTCCTTGCCCTCTGCCTCGCTCATCGCGCCATTCCTCCGTTTGTCACGGCCGGGCCCATGACCCTTCCGCCGCTTGATGATATCGTCGCGCCATGACCACGACCCGCGCCATACCGGAAACCCTGCCCGGCAATCAGACCTCCGGCCGCAAGCCTGGGGGCGGGCCGGCTGCGCCTGAGCTCCGCTCGGGCTGGACCACCGGTGCCTGCGCCACCGCCGCCACCGCCGCCGCCTTCACCGCCCTCGCCACCGGCCGCTTCCCCGAGCGGGTGGAGATCACCCTGCCCAGGGCCACCCTCCGCACGGGACAGCGCCCGGTTTTCGATGTCGCCGAGCGCCGGGTCGAGCCCGACGGCGCCATGACCGCCGGCATCGTCAAGGATGCCGGCGACGACCCCGACGTCACCCATGGCGCGCTGATCCTGGCAACGCTGCACCCGGGCCCCCGCGGGACGGGCGTCACCTTCCGCGCCGGTGCCGGCGTCGGCACCGTCACCCGGCCCGGCCTGCCGATCCCGCCCGGGGAACCGGCGATCAACCCGGTGCCGCGGCGGATGATGACCGAGACCGTGGCCGAACTCGCATCCCTGCTCGACCATCCGGGCGATGTCGCCATCACCATCTCGGTCCCCGGCGGCGCGGCCCTTGCCGAACGGACCTGGAACCCGCGCCTCGGCATCCTGGGCGGGATCTCGATCCTGGGGACCACCGGCGTGGTGGTGCCCTATTCCTGCGCCGCCTGGATCCATTCGATCCATCGCGGCGTCGATGTCGCCCGCGCCACCGGCCTCGACATGGTCGCCGGCTGCACCGGGTCGACCTCGGAAGCCATGCTGCGCCGGTTGCTGCCCGATCTGCCCGACCACGCCCTGATCGACATGGGCGATTTCGCGGGCGCGCTCGCCAAATATCTCCGCAGCCACCCGGTCCCCCGGCTGGTGGTGGCCGGCGGCTTCGCCAAGCTGGTCAAGCTGGCCCAGGGGGCGCTCGACCTGCATTCCAGCCGTTCGACGGTGGATTTCGGCCGTCTTGCGGGGCTTGCCGCCGGCATCGGCGCCGGAGCAGAGCTGACCGCCACGATTGCGGCCGCCAACACCGCCAAGCAGGTGCTCGACCTCTGCGGTGCCGCCGGGCTCGACATCGCCCGGCCGGTGGCCGAGGCGGCCGGGGCGACGCTCGCCGCCGCGGTCGCACCCGCCGCAGTGGTCATAGACGTGGTGGTCGCCGACCGGGCGGGCAAGCCCGTGGCCGCCACCGCCGGGATCCGGATCTGAGCCGATGGTCGAGCCGCTCAAGCTTCTGATCCTCGGCGGCACGGCCGAAGCCGCCGCCCTGGCCGAGGCCGCCACCGCCGCCGGCCACGAGGTCTGGACCTCGCTCGCCGGCGCCACCCAGACACCGCGGCGCCCGGCCGGCCGGCTGGTCTCGGGCGCTCTGGGCGGTATCGACGGACTGACCCGGCTGCTGGCCGACGAGGGGTTCGACCGGCTGGTCGATGCCACCCATCCCTTTGCCGAGACGATATCGGCCAATGCGGTCGAAGCCGCAAGGCGCGCGGGTGTTCCCCGGATCACGCTCCGCCGCCCGCCCTGGACCGCCGGCATCGGCGACCGATGGTACGGTGTCGCGGATCTGGCCGAGGCGCTGGAGACCCTGCCGCGCGCGGCAGCGCCCGAGGACGGGCGGGTCTTCGTCGCCACCGGCCGGCGCGGGCTGAACCTGCTGGCGGCGCGGGCCGAATACAGTTTCGTGGTCCGCACGATCGAGCCGGTGGCCGTGCTGCCGCCCGGGGTCGACGTCACGCTGGTCCGCGATCGCGGCCCCTTCGACCTTGCCGCCGAACGCGGCTTCTTCACCGAACACGCGGTCTCGGCGGTGATCGCCAAGAATGCCGGCGGCACCGGTGCCGAGGCCAAGATCCAGGTCGCGCGCGAATGCCACATCGCCGTGCTCATGATCGACCGTCCCCCCTCACCGCCGGGCCTCTGGGCCAGCCGGGTCGACGAGGTGGTCGACTGGCTGGCCCGGCCGGTGGCGGAAGACCAGGCGCTCCCCCCGGTCAGCCGACCATAAGCACCAGACCGGCGGCGGCGATGCCGGCGCCGATCAGACGCTCGACCCTGGCCACCTGCAGCTTCTGCAGCCCCATGGCGATGCCGATGCCGGCCAGATGCAGCAGGCCGGTCGCCGCCAGGAAGCCCAGAGCGTAGAGCGCCGCCGAGCCGTCGCCCGCCATCTCGGTGCCATGGGCATGGCCGTGGAACAGGGCGAAGACGCCGGCGATGGCGGCCGCCGCCACCGGGTTCGGGCGGAAGGCGAAGGCGATCATCAGGCCGAAGACCACGATCGAGGCGACGATGCCGAGTTCCACCCCCGGCAGGCCGATCCCGGCCATGCCGAGCGCGCCGCCGGCGATCATCAGCGCCATGAAGCCGAGCGGCGCCGCCCAGATCATGCGGCCGCCGGTCTGCCCGGCCCAGAAGCCGACCGCGAGCATGGCCAGAACATGGTCGAGACCACCGATCGGATGGGCGAAGCCGCTGGCGAAACCGGCCACCTCGTGGCCGGTATGGGCGAAGGCGGGGCCGGCCACCAGTGCGGCAGCGGCGGTCAGCGGCAGGATCAGGCTGCGTCGGAACATGGGATCGTGTCTCCGTCGTCGGGACGTCCGGTGCGGACAGGGTTCGGGAAGGGGTCTGAGGGGGCGCCAGAGCCGGTGGGAAATGACACTCAGCGGGAGAGGATATCGGCGTCCCCGACGCGGGGGGCAGCGCCGGCCGCGGGGTCGGGCAGGCTGCCCCGGGGACGTTTCGGGGCAGCACGCACCGGCCGCAGCACATGCGCATGTCCCGGATCATAAAGCGCGCTGTCGGCGAAGTCGCCGGGCTCGAAGACCCGGCCGACCAGGATCAGCGCGGTGCGGGTGATCTTGGCCGCGCGCACCCGGGCGGCGATATCGGCCAGCGTGCCGCGGATGATCATCTGGTCGGGCCAGGTCGCCCGATAGACCACCACCACCGGGCAGTCGTCGCCGTAATAGGGGGCCAGCGTCCGGTGGATCTGGGGCAGGAAACGGATCGACAGATGGATGGCGAGCGTCGCCCGCGACCGGCCCAGCTCTTCCAGCGTCTCGCCTTCGGGCATGGGCGACGAGGCATGGCCGGTGCGGGTCACGATCACCGTCTGCGAGATGCCGGGCAGGGTCAGCTCGCTTTGCAGCGCCGCCGCGGCACCGGCGAAGGCAGGCACCCCCGGGGTCACGTCGAAGGGGATGCCCAGCGCCTTCAGCCGGCGCATCTGTTCGGCCGTCGCCCCATAGATCGAGGGATCGCCGGAATGGACCCGGGCGACATCCTCGCCCCGCTCATGCGCCGCCCGCATCTCCTCCACGATCTCGTCGAGGGTGAGCGGAGCAGTGTCGACCACCCGGGCGCCCTGCGGTGCCCAGGCCACCACCTCGGCCGGCACAAGAGAGCCGGCATAGAGGCAGACCGGGGCGGCGGCGATCAGGTCGCGGCCGCGGATGGTGATCAGATCGGCCGCACCGGGGCCGGCACCGATGAAATGAACCGTCACGCCACGGCCTCCCCTGATCCGGTCCGGCCGAAACCGGCATCTGCAAAACTGTCCTCGCCGCGGCTGCCATAGCCGCGGGGGGTGTAGACCCGGCTGCCCTGCCCCAGTTCCAGCCGCCGGCTGCCCCGGGCGCCGACCATCACCAGGGTCAGCATGTCCACGGCATCGACCGCGAGCCCGTCCAGATCGGTGATGGTCACCGTCTCGTCGGGCCGGCCCAGATTGCGGGCCAGGATCACCGGGGTGGCGCCGCCGCGCGCCTCGATCAGGATCTCGCGGGCGCGGGCCAGCTGATGGCGTCGGCGGCGCGAGACCGGGTTGTAGAAGGCGACCACGAAATCACCGGCGGCCGCGGCCCGGATCCGGCGTTCGATCACCGTGAACGGCGTCATCAGATCGGACAGCGAGATGGTGCAGAAATCATGGCCGAGCGGCGCGCCCGCCCGTGCCGCTGCGGCCTGGAGCGCCGAGATGCCGGGCGAGACCTGCACCGGCACATGCGCCCAGCCGGGGCGAGGCTCGCCCAGATCCTCGCCGCGCTCGATCAGCTCGTAGACCAGCGCCGCCATGGCATAGATGCCGGCATCGCCCGAACAGACCAGAGCCACGCTCCGCCCCTCCGCCGCCAGATCGAGTGCCGCGGCGACGCGGCGTTCCTCTTCGCCCAGCTCGTAGCCGTGGCGACGCTTGCCGGCCGCCGCCGGGCCCAGCAGGTCCAGATAGAGGCCATAGCCGACCAGGTCGGTCGCCTCTGCGACCATGCGGTCGACCTCGGGCGTGCGCCAGTCGGGCCGGCCAGGGCCGATGCCGACGACATAGAGCATGCCCGGCGCGCGCCCGACGTCGCCCGCGATGATCGGCGCCGGGGCGAGCGCCACCGCACAGGTCGCGCGCGGCGATTTGCGCTTGGCCACGATCAACTCCCCCGCGGGGCCCGCCGCCGCCAGGGCCGCCGCCTCGGCGACGCCCGCCACCCCCACCGTCGCCCTGACATAATCGGACGGCGTTGCAAGCCGCGGGGTTTCCTCGGCAAGCCGCGCGGCGGGGAAAACCCGCACCGGCAGGCCGCGCGCGGCGGCCGCGGCGGCGATCCCGGCCTCGTCGGCCTTGATGTCGATGGTCGCGATCAGGGCCACGGCCCCGGGCGCCAGACCGGCACCGGCCAGGGTCTCGTCGATCAGCCCGCCGATCTCCTCGGCCCCGGCACCGCGTTCGCAGCCGATGCCGACGGCAAGGCGGGCCGGATGATAGAGCAGCCCGCCCGCCGGCACCTGCCGAAGCCGGTGATCGATCACCAGCGGCACGCTGCCCTCCGCTGCCTGTGGCAGGGGGGCGAGCCAGTCGGGAAGATCCGCCTCGCCCCGCACCGAGGCCCCGGCGACCAGCGCCGCCATGGCGGGTTTCGGATCCAGCCCCGCCGCCAGCCGCCAGCCGGCCGGCGGGTCGTCGAGCGCGACGCCGAAGCGCAGATCGCCCGCGGTCGTGACAGCGGCCACCGCCCCCAGCGCCGTTGCCAGATGGCGGGCCAGATCATTAGCACCGTGATGGCCGCCCAGAAGCGGCACGACCGCACTGCCGTCCTCGGCGAGTGCCAGCACCGGCGGCTCGGCCGTCTTGTCGGCCAGGACCGGAGCGAGCATGCGGATCAGCGCGCCGGCAGCCGCAATGCCAAGGATCGGCCGGCCGGCCAGGAACAGGTCGCGCAGCCCCTCGGCCACGGGATCGAGCGGCACGACCAGGGCACGATCATCCGCCGCAAGCCGGGCATGGGGGCCGGTGATCACGGCGCCGGGCAGCAATGCCTGAACCCGCCGGGCCAGCGGCAGCCCCGAAGGCCCCAGGATCAGAACGGCCGGAGCGGCGATGGAAGAGATGTCGGTCATGCTGTCGCCTCGCCGCGCCGGTGAACCAGAATCAGGCTGAAATAGGGCGCCGCCTCGTCGGGGAGGTCGGCAAGCTTCAGGATGCGCTCCCCCGGCCAGGTGGCGCGCTCGACATACCAGGCCCGGGCCAGCAGGCCGGCCTCCCCCAGCACCCGGCGCAGCTTGGGCAGATGCCGGCCGACCTTGAGGAAGGCCATGCCGTCGGCCGCGGCGATCCGCGCCGCAAGCTCCGGCTCGGGCAGGGTGGCGGGGATCATCGCCAGACAGTCGGTGCGGGCGGCGAGCGGCAGGCCGATCCGCGCCGCCGCCCCGGCCATGGAGGTGATGCCCGGCACCACCTCGACCGGAAAGCGGCCCTGGAGGCGGGCTGCCAGATACATGAACGAGCCGAAGGTGAGCGGGTCGCCCTCGCACAAGAGGCCGACATCGCGGCCCTCCGCCAGATGGGCGGCGATGGCCGCGGCGCCGGCATCATAGGCGGCAGCCCCGGGGCTGCGGTCGTCGCGCATCGGCATCTCGATCTCGACCAGCACCGCCCCGGGCGCGATCAGCCCGCCCGCGATGCTGAGCGCCATCCCCCGGGCGGCACCTGCCGCGCGGATATGGGCGATCACCCCCAGCCTGCCGAGCAGCCGGGCGGCCTTCAGCGTGATCAGCTCCGGATCGCCCGGCCCGAGGCCGAGACCAATCAGCCGGCCGGTCGTCGAACCTGCCCCGCTCATGCGCGCCGCCAGGCCCATTGGGTGACCGGCATCGCCGCCCGCCAGCCCAGATGCGGCCCGACCGGTTCGGCGCGGGCGATCTGGATGCGGGTCAGATCGCCGCCATGACGGGCCTGGACCTCGATCAGCGCCGCCTCTCCCGACAGGGTCACGGCATTGGCGACCAGCCGGCCGCCCGGCGGCAGCAGAGTGACCAGATGGTCGATCAGCCCCGCCTGCGCCACGGCGCCGCCCAGGAAGATCGCATCCGGAACCGGCAACCCGGCCAGCGCCTCGGGCAGATGGCCCTCGATCAGCGTCAGCCCCGGCACGCCCAGCCTGAGCGCATTGGCCCGCGCCCGATCCAGCCGGTCGGGCCGCTGTTCGATGCCGATCGCCCGGGCGGTCGGCTCGGCCCGCAGCCATTCGATTGCGACCGAACCATTGCCGGTGCCCAGATCCCAGAGCAGCGCGCCCGGCGCCGGCATCAGCCTGGCCAGGGTGATCGCCCGCACCTCGCGCTTGGTCAGCTGGCCGTCATGATCGAAGGCATCATCGTCGAGCCCGGCAAGGGTCGGCAGCCAGTCGGTCGCGGGTGCCGCCACCAGTTCGACCGCGACCGTGTTCAGATCGGCCGCCGGGCGCGGATCCCAATCGCCGGCCGTCCCGCGGCGCAGGGCTTCGCGCGGGCCGCCCAGGCATTCGAGCACGACCATCGGGCTGGCCCCGAAACCGCGTTCGGCCAGACGGGCGGCGATCGCCGCCGGGGCCGCGCCGTCGTCGGTATATATAACGAGACGCGCGCCGGGCTGAAGATGGCGGTCGAGCAGCGCCAGCGGCCGGCCGTGCAGGGTGATGATCCGCACCTCGGGCAGCGGCCAGCCCAGCCGGGCACAGACCAGGCTTGCGGCCGAGGGGGCCGGGTGCACGCAGAGCGCATCGGCCCCGAACCAGCGAGCGAGCGTGGTGCCCACACCCCAGCAGAAGGGGTCGCCGCTGGCCAGCACCACCAGGCGGCGGCCGCGCGCGGCCTCGATCGCCGGCCGCAGATCCTTGAGCGGGCTGGGCCAGGCCAGCCGCGGGCGGGCGTCGTCGTCCGGCAGCATCGCCAGATGGCGGTCGCCGCCGATCAGCAGCTCCGCCGCGGCCACCTCGGCCCGGGCCTCGGTGCCGAGACCGGCCAGGCCATCCTCGCCGATGCCGATGATGGTGATCCAGGGGGCGGTTGCGGTGGTCAGGGTGGCGCCGTCCATCATCCCGCCCCTTCCTCATTGGGGGCCCAGAGGGCGTTGACCGCGGCCGAGGCCATGGCACTGCCGCCCATCCGCCCCGGCAGGGTGAGGAAGGGCACGCCGCAACCGGCCTCGATCAGCGCCTGCTTGCTTTCGGCGGCCCCCACGAAGCCGACCGGAAAGGCCAGGATCGCCGCCGGGCGCGGCCCGCCGGCGGCGACGATCTCCAGCAGGCGGAACAGGGCCGTGGGCGCGTTGCCGATGGCGACCACGGCGCCGGCCAGCCGGTCGCCCAGCGCGTCGAGCGCCGCGGCCGAGCGGGTGGTGCCGTCGCGCGCCGCGATCGCCGCGGTCTCGTCACGGTCCAGCCCGCAGAGAATGTCGGTGCCGGCCGGCAGCCGGCGGCGGATGATGCCCGAGGCGACCATGCGGCAATCGGCGATCACCGGTCGGCCCCTGGCCAGCGCCGTGCGCCCGGCTGCGGCCGGATCCCCCTGCCAGGCAAGCCGGGAAGCCACTTCGACCATGCCGCAGGCATGCACGACCCGAAGCGCCAGCGGCACCAGGGCCGGCGGCAGCCGGTCAAGCTCCGCCTCGGCCCGGATGATGGCGAAGGAGCGGGCGTAGATCTCGTCGGGCAGGCGCAGCCAGGCCGTGCTCATCCGCCCGAAGCCTTCTTCAGGCTGGCCGCTTCCCTGTTCAGGCTGGATGGGCCCAGCGGATGATCGGCATGAGGATAGGGGTGGTGGTGATGGCCATGATCATGGCCGGCCCCATGGTGATGGTGCCCGTGGTCGTGCTCGTGCCCGTGCTGATGATCATGATCATGATCATGATCATGATGGTGATCGTGGTCATGGGCGTGATCATGGTGATGATGGTCGTGCCCGTGATCATGCCCCGCGGCACCGGTGCCGATGCCCTCCACATGATGGTGGTGGCTCTCCTGCGGCAGGCCGCGCTCGGCCTCGAAGCCCAGCACCTGAACGCGGTATTTGCACATCTGGCAGTTCATGTTGCCGGTGCCCTGCAGGATTTCCTGCACCCGGTCGATCATGGTCTCGACCACCTGCGGGTGGTCGCGCAGATAGCGGGCCTTCACGAATTCGATCTCGGGGAAATCGGCCGCCACCCGGTCGACGGCGTCGTAGATCCGGTTGACCAGAATGCCGGTGAACAGGAAATACGGGAACACCACGACCCGCCGGAAGCCCAGCCGCACCGCATGGCGAAGTGCCGGTTCGGTCAGCGGGAAGGTGACGCCCGAATAGGCCGTCTCGGCCCAGCCGAGGCCCAGCCCTTCCCACAGCATGCGGCCGACCTTGGCGACATTGGAATTGGCATCCGGGTCGGACGCGCCGCGGCCCACCACCACCAGCAGGGTGTCGTGGCGCGGGATGGGGTCGGTGGCCGGGCGGGCGGCGTCGGCACGGGCGATGGCCGCCTCTACCCGCTCTCCCGCCGCCTTCAGCATCCGCGGGTCGATGCCCAGTTCACGGCCATAGCGGATGGTGAAGCCGGGATCGGCCCGGCCGCCGGCCATCTCGCCGCCCGACCGCACGCTTTCCTGATAGGTGTTCAGCACCGAGGGGATGTCGTTCTTGGCATGGCCGGCGGCGAACAGCATGCCCGGCACGGCCAGAACCTCGCGCACCCCCTGAGCCCGCAGCCGGTCCAGGCCGTCGCGGATGATCGGGCGGGCGAATTCCAGATAGCCGTATTCGACGGGCACCGGGGCAAAGCGGCGGCGCAGCTCTATGGCCAGCTCGGCGAATTCGTCGACCGCCCCCTGATCGCGGCTGCCATGGCCGCAGATCATCAACCCCTGACCGGCTCCAAGCCCGAACATCGCGTTCCGTCCCTCCGTCACACTGCTGTCGGTGCGGAAGCGGCCGATGGACGAGGGACATATATATACCGAGAGGAAGTGCGCTGCGTCGGCGTCGCGTGGCAGCAGAAAACCGCCGCCGCCGGCAGGGTGCAGGCGGCGATGCCATCGCGATCGTCCACGCGGGCTTCCATCCAGGATCCGCCCGTCCGCCGGCGATCATCCCGCCCGCGAAGCCCCGTCGCGTCTGGCGTCCCGGGGCGTGGTGGCCGGTCCCGCATCGGGCCGGCCTTGTGCAACCACCATGCGTCAACCGCGCGAAGGATGCAACACCTCGCCGATTTTCAATCAACAGGAGAGAATTCGTCCCGTCACGCATCCCGGGGCATCGAACTCTGTCCCCCACCATGCTGCAGATGCCCGCGCCGGATACCCTGAGGTTGCACCGCCCGCACCTGCGACACCGCGGCACAGGGTGCCCGAGCGGGCACGAGCCCAAGAGGCGAGTGCTGAAAAATCAATGGGTTGGCTAAGCCAATCCCTTGTAAAGCAAGGGGTTTTCATTCTTGACACGCATAGGGCTTCCCCGTATGGTTCACGCGCCTTCGGCAGCGCTGTTGCGGCGCGGCCGGCGTGCCCGGATGGCCGGATGCCAAGGTGCGGCAGCAGAAATGCGGTCCGCCTGGCGCCGGAAATCCAGAGGCGCCTTCCACCGACCGGATGCTCAAGGCGGGCCCACGCTCATGGATGACCGGGACGACTCGGGACTGAAAGAGCTTGAAGCCCGACTGAAGCAGGCACGATCCTCCACCGGCCGCCGCACGGGCGACGGTCCGGGGAATTCGCGTGAGCCGGTGAAGGGCATCGGGTTCGCCGCTCGCGTCGGGACGGACCTCCTGGCGGCTCTCGTCGTCGGGCTCGGGCTTGGCTGGTTCATCGACCGCTGGCTCGGCACGGCGCCCTTCGGAATGCTCGTCTTCTTTCTATTTGGTGCGGCGGCCGGCATACGCAATGCCTATGCCTTCGCCAAACGGACGATGAACGAGATCGATGAAGGCGAAGCGCAGGGCAACGGCCCGGCCGGGCCCCCGCAAGGGGACGGGTCGGGACGGCAGGACGGCCCCGGTGATGCCGGACGGAAAGATTGACGGGTCTGCGGGTCGACCGCGGGCAAGGGTGCGGAAGGTGGCCGGCATGCGGGAACTCCCCGGTGCCGACGGCTCCGGCCAGGGTTGAGTTCTTAACGAAGAGCGAGGGCCACGGTGGCGGAAGCACATAGCCCGCTTGAGCAGTTCCACATCAAGCGTCTGGTCGACCTCCAGATCGGCGGCGTCGACATCTCCTTCACCAACTCGTCGCTGTGGATGTTCATCGCCATCGCGGCCGTTACGCTGTTCCTGACGCTGGGCTCGCGCAATCGCGCCCTCGTTCCGGGCCGCGGACAGTCGATGGCTGAGATGTCCTACGAGTTTGTCGCGAACATGCTTCGAGACAACGTGGGGTCGGAAGGCCGGAAGTACTTCCCCTTCATCTTCACGCTGTTCATGTTCGTCCTGTTCGCCAACCTGGCGGGCATGCTCCCCTACAGCTTCACCACCACCAGCCACATCGTCGTCACCTTTGCGATGGCGCTGTTCGTCTGGCTGCTGACCACTGTGATCGGTCTGGTGAAGCATGGCGGTCACTTCTTCAGCTTCTTCGTTCCCCAGGGCGTGCCCCTGTGGATGATGCCGCTGGTGGTGCCGATCGAGATCATCTCCTATCTGTCGCGTCCGATCAGCCTGTCGGTGCGACTGTTCGCGAACATGGTTGCCGGGCACACGATGTTGAAGGTGCTGGCCGGCTTCATCGTCGCGCTCGGTGTCGCGGGCATTGCGCCTCTCGTGGTGGTCGTGGGCCTCACCGCCCTCGAACTCTTCATCGCCGCGCTGCAGGCCTATGTCTTCGCGATCCTGACCTGCATCTACCTCAACGACGCGCTGCACCTGCACTGAGATCCGGGACCGGATCCGACCGACCGGCGATGTCGCCGGCCGGTCCCCGGTCACGGGCAGGTATCAGGCGATCGCCTCTCTGAAAACCAGTCCCTTTGTCAAGATAAGGAAGTTGAGCGATGGAACTGGAAGCCGCAAAGATGATCGGTGCCGGCCTCGCGGTGCTTGCGCTGTTCGGCGTCGGTATCGGTATCGGCAACATCTTCTCCTCGCTGGTCAGCTCGCTGGCGCGGAACCCCTCGGTCCGCACCACCGTGTTCCCCCTCGCGATGCTCGGCTTCGCGCTGGTCGAGGCGGTCGGCCTCTTCGCCCTGCTGATCGCGCTGATCATCCTCTTCGTGTTCTGATCAGCACGACGGCCGGGAACCAGTACCGAGCGGGCCCGAGGGGTGTGAAAACACCGCCTCGGGCGCGTTCGTGAGGGCGGGGACGGCAGACGGCCGCCGGGCGAGACCCTTCCAGGGGCACCGCTTCGGGCAACGGCACGATCCTCCGTCCACGCCAGACTTTCGCCATGACGGACGGCCCATATCCGGGCCCCGTCCACGAAATGCCCCGGGAGACCCATGCCTCAGTTCGAACCGAGCACATTCGCGTCGCAGATCTTCTGGCTGGTGGTGTCCTTCGGCCTGCTCTATCTGCTGATGTCGAAGATCGCGCTCCCGCGCATCGCCGATATCCTCGAGGTGCGCCAGGACCGTATCGCCGCCGATCTCGATCGTGCCGAAGCGCTGAAGCGCGAGGCCGAAGAGGCGCGTGCGGCCTATGAAGCGGCGCTCGCCAACGCCCGCGCCGAAGCCCAGAAGCTTCTGGAGCAGGCCGGCGAGCAGGCCCAGGCCGAGGCCCAGCGGCAGCTCGACGCGCTCGACGAGCGTCTGGCCGCCAAGGTCCGCGAGGCCGAAGCCGCCGTTGCCGCCGCCAAGGCGGACGCCATGGCCGATCTCGCGTCGCTCGCGACCGAGACCGCCGAGGCGGCCACCGCGAAGCTGGCCGGTGCGCCGGTCGATGGTGCTGCGGTCCGCAGCGCCGTCGATGCCGCCCTGGCCGCCACCTCGTCGCGGAAGGAGTGAGGCCGATGTTCTCCGATCCCACTTTCTGGGTCGCCGTCGCCTTCGTCCTCTGCATCGCCGGGCTTGGCTTCCTGAAGGTCCACAAGGCCATCGGGGGCATGCTCGACGCCCGTGCAGCCGCGATCCGCGCCGAACTCGATGCCGCGCAGAAGCTGCGTGAGGACGCCCAGGCGCTCCTCGCCCAGTATCAGCGCAAGCAGCGCGAGGCGATGCAGGAAGCCGAGCAGATGGTCGCCCATGCGCGCACCGAAGCGAAGCGCATCGTCGAAATGGGCCAGACCCAGCTGGCCCAGTCGATCGAGCGTCGCGAGCGCATGGCCGCCACCAAGATCGCCCAGGCGGAAGCCGATGCGATCGCCGAGGTCCGTGCGACCGCGGTCGATGTGGCGATGGCGGCGACCGAGCAGGTGCTGCGCACCCAGCTCTCGGCCGACCGTCAGGCCAGGCTGGTGGACGACACCATCGCCGGCCTCAAGACCCTGCACTGATCCGCGTCTCCCGCGATCCGGGCAGTTCCGAAACGCCCCGCCGGTTTTGCCGGCGGGGCGTTTCGCGTTTCGGGACCGGCCCTCGCAGGTGCTCCGACGTCAATATAATGTCGCGTCACTGGCCTGATATATCGACGCCGATGTAATGTCATGTCACCGGACTGATCGTCCGGCGTCGATGTAATGTTTCGTCACCGATGTGGCCCACCGTTGACCCGGTGCGTCTGGAGGCTCGCCATGTGGCCGGTGATCAGGCAGGATGCACCGGCGGGAGAAATGACGGCCGGCCGGGCGAAGACCTGCCGGACGGCCGGGGCATGTGGCGACGGGGACAGGGCGTGCGGCAGTTTCGATCACTGAGAGTGGCGGTGTTTCTGGGCGTGGCCGCCATCCTGGGCGTCACCGCCGCCGTGATCCTGCCATCGACCACCGCCCTGCTGGAGCGGAGCTTCGTCTCGGAACGCGAGCGCGAGGCGACCAACACCATCGATCTTTTCGCCACCAGCCTGCGCGAGCGTTTCCAGTCGCTGATCCGCCAGAAGGTCGATGCCGTCGAACAGCGCAAGACGGCGCTGCGCGACCAGGGCGACCAGGTGGTCTCGGTGCTCTCGGCCCTTCGCCGCCTGGCCGCCAATGGCGGGATGAGCGAGACCGCCGCCCGCAACACCGCCCTGCAATGGCTGTCGGACCAGCCGCGCAGCGAGGCCCGCTATGTCATCGTCTATGACGGCGAGATGCGGGTGCTGATCCACCCGGATGCCTCGCTTCTGGGCCAGACGCTGATCGACGGCCGCGACATGAAGGGCCGCCCGGCCTTCAAGGCCGCGCAGGAGGATGTCCTTCAATATGGCGACACCTTCTCCACCTTCCCCTGGCAGAGCCTGGACGCCACCGAGACCCGGCTGAAATTCGGCTATTTCCGCAATTTCGAGCCCTGGGGCTGGACGGTGGCGGTGATCGCCGACGCCGAGGACGTGCAGCGCGCGGCCGATGCCCAGATGGCGCAGATGATCCGGGACCTGACCAACAGCGTCCATGCCCTCCGCCTGGGGGATCGCGGCCGGGCGATGATCTTCGACGGCCAGGGCCGGCTGGTGATCCCGCCCCAGGGCGGCGATGCCGCCTGTGCGGCGATCAGCACCGCGGTCGACAGCTGCGCCGGCGCCTTCGCCATGCTGCCGCAGGACCTGCCCCGCCAGGACACGATTGCGGTGCCGCCGCCGGCCGGGGCCGACGACGTCGTGCTCTACGCCCATCTGTTCAAGCCGCTGGACTGGCGGGTGACGATGCTGCTGTCGCGCGACGACATTCTGGGCCCGGCGCACGAGGTCACCCGCAATCAGGCGCTGCTGCTGGGTTCCGTGCTGGTGCTGTCGTTCCTGGCGGCCTATCCGCTGTCGGGCTGGCTGGTGCGGCCGCTGCGCCGGCTGGAGGTGCGGGTCCGCGCCCTCGCCTCGCAGGATTTCACCCAGGATGCGCCGCCCGATCCGGGGCTCCGGCGGATGATCGACGATCGCGCCGACGAGATCGGCCGGCTGGCCTCTGCCTTCGCCTTCATGGACGAAACGCTCCGCGCCAAGATCCGCGAGCTGATCCGGGTGACGGAAGAGCGCATGAGGATCGAAGGCGAACTCGCCGCCGCCCGCGACATTCAGGAAGGCCTGCTGCCCAAGACCTTCCCGCCCTTCCCCGACCGGCCCGAAATCAACCTCCATGCCCGCCTGGTGCCGGCGAAGGAGGTCGGCGGCGACCTGTTCGACTTCTATTTCGCCGAAGGCCGCCATTTCTACTTCGTGGTCGGCGACGTCTCGGGCAAGGGCGTGCCGGCGGCGCTGTTCATGGCGATCACCCGCACCCTGCTCAAGACCTCGGCCGAAAAGGGCCTGACCCCGGCCGAGATGCTGGCCGAGGTGAACGACATGCTGGCGCGCGACAACCCGAACACCATGTTCGTCACCCTGTTCTGCGGCCGGATCGATCTGGCGGCCGGCCAGCTGGAATACTGCAATGCCGGCCACAACCCGCCGCTGCTGCTGCGCCGCGGCGCCACGGCGCCCGAAGCCCTGAGCACGGTCTGCGGCCCGGCGCTGGGCGTGATGGAAGACATGCCCTACCGGGCGATGTCGCTGGACCTCTGCGCCGGCGACGAGCTGCTGGTCTATACCGACGGTGTGACCGAGGCCCACAACCCCGACAAGGCGCTCTACGGCGACGACCGGCTGCTCCGGGTGTCGGCCGGCGGCATGGCGGCCGATCCGAAGCGCTTCGTCGACCGGCTGTTCGACGACATCGACGATTTCGTTGCCGGTGCCGACCAGTCGGACGATATCACCGTCTTCGCCCTGCACTACGCCGGCCCCGGGGCCGACGCCACCACCGCAGCCCCCGAGGCACTACGGAGCATCGGATGACCCTCTGGAAGCCCGCGACCCTGTTCGGACGTGTCCTGCTGTCGCTGCTGATCGGCCTGGCGCTGGCCGGACTGCTGATCGGCCTGGTGCCCGCCTCGGCCCATGCCGCCCCGCCCTCGCCCGAGGTCCGCGCCGCGGCAGAGGCGATCCCGGCGGTGCCGGGGCCCGAAACCCCCGAAAAGCGCTTCCGCATCGGCTATTACGAAGGCGGCCAGTACGGCGACTACAAGATCATCCTGGCCGCCATCGTCCGCGGGCTGATGCAGCTGGGCTGGGTGCCGCAGATCGATCTGCCGCCGATGGATCAGGTGCCGGATTCCGCCACCCTCTGGCGGTTCCTGGTCGCCAATGCCAATGGCGGCCATGTCGAATTCGTCGGCGACGCCCATTACACCGCCGGCGATTTCGACCCCGAGCGCCGCAAGCAGGTCCGGCCCGAGATCATCGAACGGCTGACCGGCCGGCAGGATATCGACCTGATGATCGCCATGGGCACCTGGGCGGGCCAGGATCTGGCCAATGACGCCGTCACCACGCCGATCGTCGTCGCCTCCACCTCGGACCCCGTCGCCTCGAAGATCATTCCGTCGCCGGATGATTCCGGCCGCCCCAACCTGCATGCCAAGGTCGAACCCGGCCGCTATGGCCGCCAGGTGGAGCTGTTCGACGACATCGTCCGGGCGAAACGCCTGGGCGTGGTCTACGAGAACACGCTGGAAGGCCGCACCTTCGCCGCGATCGAGGAAGTCGAGGCGGTCTCGGCCGCCCGCGGCTTCGACCTCGTCACCTGTTTCGCGCCCTTCAACGGCGTGCCGGAAGAGGTCGCGAAGGCCGAGGCGGTGCGCTGCTACAAGGAACTGGCGCCCAAGGTCGACGCGCTTTACATCACCGTCCATCGCGGCGTGACCAGCAGCAGCCTTGCCGCCATCGTCGATGCGGCGCTGGATGCCGGCGTGCCGACCTTTTCGATGGCCGGATCGGGCGACGTGCGCCGGGGCGTGCTGATGAGCATCGCCCAGGGCGATTTCTCGTATGTCGGGCTGTTCCATGCCGAGGTGATCGGCCGGATCTTCAACGGTGCCGAGCCCTGGGCGCTGGATCAGCGCTGGGTGGCGCCGGCCAAGATCGCGCTCAATCTGGAGACCATGGAGATCATCGGCTTCACCCCGCCGGTCGACATCCTGCTGGCCGCCGACGAGATCTACCGCAAGATCGACCGCTGACCGAGCCCGGCGGCGGCGGACGCCTTGGGCGCCGCCCCGCCGAGCGCGACATGCCGCCGGGCGAAGACCAGCCGCGCCAGCCGTGCGGCCATGTCGCCATTACCGGCTTCGACCATCGCGATCGCACGATCGGCGCCGCTCTGCCCCGTCTTGAGTACGAAGGCCGGATAGGCAAGGAAGCGCGCCTCGCGCGCATCGAGCCCGGCCCCAGCCAGATCGACCAGCTCCGCAGCCAGACGGGCCGCGGTCAACCCGTCGACCTCGGCCGCCAGCCCGTCGCGCATCGCGCGTTCGCGCAGCAGCATCAGCCGCGCCCAGCCATGGCGGGCAATGACGGCCAGGCCCCGGTCCATCACCGCCAGCAGCCCCTTCTGCAGGGCGCCGGCCGCACTCACCACACTGGCCGCCACGGCATCGCCGCCCAGATCGATCAGCTCCTGATCGGGCAGATTGGCGCCGGGGGCGCGACCTTCCAGATAGACCGCCGAGGTGGTCTCGGCCATCAGCCGGGCCAGGGCCGCATCGCTGTCGACCACCGCGGCCAGCGTCGCCGGCTCGGGCATGCGGCCGGGGGCAAAGGCGAAGCGCAGCCGGGCATCCAGGAAGTTCGACGATTGCAGCGCCGCGAAATGGGTGGCCGAGGGGCGGATCTGCACCACCATGTCGTCGCCGCGCAGCCGGCCGCTCCAGCTGCGGCCGTGGCCGAGGAATTCCCGCAGGGTCGGCTGGCCCTCGACCTCTACCAGGCCGCCGATCTTCGAGGTGGGGGCCAGGTCCGCAGGCCCGTGCGGCAGGGCCGGCAGTGGCGCATCCACCCCCAGTGCCCAGCGCATATAGGCGGCAAGCCCGGCAAAGGGCTCGGCCGGCGGCACGAAACAGCTGCGATCGCGGGCGGCATGGGCCCCGCCGCACATCCGCGACCAGAGAGTCAGCCGGTTTTCCTTAAAGCCGGTCGCGCGGCCGTTCTCGTAGGGGCTGTTGGCAAAGAGGGCGATGAAGGCCGCCGAGAAGCCCAGCACCAGATTGACCGCATCGGCGCCGCGATCCACGGGCACATCGGTCGAGGGGCTGTTATGGGCCTTGGCATCGATGCCGGCCGAATGATCCCAGCCCCGCACCTCGTTCCAGTAGTCATAGACCGGCTTGGGCGCCCGGGTCGCGTGATAGAAGGCCTGTGACACCGGCTGGAAGGGATGCTCGGCCAGATTGACCAGCATGCCGCCCGAGGCCGCCACGGCGGCCCCCACCCGGTCCAGCGCCTCGCGCGCCTCGTCGTCGAGCTGCTCCAGACCGGTGACCGGCCCGAGCGAGGCTTCGAGATTGTTGAACCCGTTGTCGACCGAAATCATGCCCGCGGCATCGCGCAGGCCGACCACCCGGCCGCCGAGGCAGAGCGGCTGCGGCGCCCGGCCTTCGGCCTCGCCATCGGCGACCAGGCGGTCGAACACGTCGGGGACCGCCAGGCTGGTGGCGTCCGCGGCCGAGGCGATCGGCAGTTCGATCTCCACCCCGACCTTGACCGGGCGCGGCACCTGCAGGCGCTCGACGGTCATGAGCTGGCCTCCGCCTCCCCCGCCGCAGGCGGGGCGGGGCGACGGTCGAGCAGCAGGAAGAGCAGGCCGGCCGCCAGCATCAGCCCGGCCGTGGCCGCCAGCCCCGCCGTGGTGCCGACCACCGCGAACAGGCCACCCACGATCAGCGGCCCCAGCATCTGCCCGAACTTGTCGGCCGAGCGCTTCATGCTGACCGCCCGGCCGATGCCGGCGCGCGCGACACCGGCCCCCTGCAGGCCATGGGCGCTCTGCGCGCCACCGGCGATGCTGCCCGAGACGCCGATCAGGAACACGGCGGCGACCAGCGCCATCAGATTGCCGCCGATGCTGGCGACGACCAGGGCGGCGGCGGCCGCCAGCGAGCCGGCCACGATGAAGGGCCGCTTGTCGGTCACCTTGTCGGTCAACCGGCCGAAAAGCGGGCCGAGCAGGATGACCGCCAGACCGTTGACCATCAGCACGCGGCCGATATCGGACTGGTTGATGCCCTGTTCTGCCAGATAGACCGGCACCGCGAAGTTGAGCAGGCCGACCTGGGCGATCGAGAACGGGATCACGCTGCAGACCAGCACCAGCATGAAGGTGCGATCGGTGAGCAGGCCGCGCCAGCCGCCGCCGGCCTCTGCCGGTGCGGGCGCGGGGGCGGCTGCGGCAGGCTTGTCGTCGGTTTCGACCGCAAGCTCGCGGCCGGCGCTGACGGCGACCAGCGCCACCACCAGCGGCATGACCATGAACAGGGCCGCGACCAGGAAGACATTGGCATAGCCCAGCTGCTCGGCCAGCATCGCCCCGATGGCGGTGCCGCACATCTGGCCCACGAAGATGCCGGCGATCAGCCCGGCCGTGGCACTGGCCCGGCGCTCGGGCAGCGTGGTGGCGTAGAGATGGCTCTGGATGCCCATCCAGGCGAAGCCATAGCCGAGCCCGCCCAGGGCGCGCGCGGCGATGAAGGCCGCGGGGTGGGTCTGGGTCGCCATCACCACCAGCGAGACCATGTTGGCCAGCACGCAAAGGCCGAAGCCGGTCAGCACCGGCACCTGCCAGCCGCGGCGATCGGCCATCGGCCCCGCGATGAGCGCGGTGACCAGGGCACACATCATCTCGGCCGATACGGGGGCGGCCATCATGATGTCGCTGGTTGCAGCGCCATCGCCCGCGGCCAGCAGGCGCATGGCCAGTGGCACGAAAGACAGCGGCAGCGACCAGGCGAGCAGGAACAGGAAGGCCATCGGCCGGGCAAAGCGCGAATCGGCAATGCCGCCCGCCCCCGCGCGGCCGCGAACCGCGGCAAAGACGAAGATCAGCCCCTCGCCCACGATCATGGCCGAAACCAGCGCCAGGGTGACGGCGTCGAGCACGCGGGACTGGACGCTGTCGGCGATGGCGGCCCCCGACAGGGTGATCTCGATCCGCCCGGCGGGGCGGCCGCCGCTGCCGGCGACCGTGGTCAGATCCCGGATCACCACCGGCCCGGCATCCGGGCCGGTCACGCCGGCGGCGGCGATGCGCGTGCCGTCGGGGCCGACCAGGGCGGCACCGCCGATCAGCGGCACCTGATCGATCAACCGGGCGAAATTGTCCTCGATCCGGCCCATGAAGCGGAGCGCGATGCCCTTGTTGATCAGCTGGTCGAGATCATTGGCGACCGAGGCGGCCAGGCGTTCGCCCTGGCGCGCGGCCGCCGTTTCGACGGCGCTGCGAAACTCGCCGATCGCATAGGCGGCAAACCCCGCCTGGGCCAGAACCACCACCGCAATACCGGCCACCCGCATCCGCTTCAGCCGCACCGCATCTGCCGCCCGGCCGCGGGCCGAGACGACGCCCAGCCCCAGCGTGACCAGAACGCCCAGAATGGTGGCGGCGGCCGCCGCGGCCACCATCGCCTGAACGGTGCGGCCGATTTCGGCGGTATGGGCCTCTTCGGGCAGCGCCACACCCAGATGCGCGACCACCGCGCCGCCGGCATCGCGGATCGGGAACAGCACCCAGCGGCGGCCGGCATTGACGCGTTCCACCACCTGGCCGCCCTGATCCGCGCCGACCACCGGCACCGCCGCCTCTTCGCCGCGGCTGCCCAGCACATGGCCCTTCACATCGACCACCGCCGCCTGACCGGCCAGCGGAATGTCCTGGCGGACATCGTCGAGCAGGTCGTCGAGGCCCGAGAATTTCTCGATCGGCTTGCCGTAGCGCACGGCGACCTGCAACCGGTCGGCCCATTTGCCGCCGATCGCGGTCACCTCGCTGACGGTCGCCTCGGCATCGACACGCTTCAGCGCGGTGAGGTTCAGGAAGCCGGCAATGCCCATGCACACCGGCAGCAGCAGCGCCAGGGCAAGGGTGAGACGGAAGATCGGCCCGCGGGCCCGGGTGGCGAGGCTCATGGAAAGTGATTTTCCGCTATGCAGGACCATCCCCACCAAAGGGGGCCGGATTCCCCGCATCCTACCCGGATGTATCGATTTTGGCCCGCGCTTCCTGTGCCCAGGTCAACCCGGATTGACGCCCATATGCCGCATCGCGGGATTTGCCGACCGAAACGCGAACCGCCCCGGTAGCGATGCTACCGGGGCGGTAGACTTGTCCGTAACGGGCCTCGCCGTGGTCACTCGGCCGCGGCGCGGGCCTCTGCCGGCGGGGTCCAGCGCAGCACCGGCTTGCGGGCGGCGAGCGTCTCGTCGAGACGCCGGCGCGGCGCATAGCGCGGGGCGGCATGGAAGGCTTCCGCCTCCCCCGCCTTGGCGCGGCGGGCGAGCGAGAGCAGCGCGTCGACCAGCTGGTCCAGCGCCTGCTTCGATTCGGTCTCGGTCGGCTCGATCAGCATCGCGCCATGCACCACCAGCGGGAAGTACATGGTCATCGGGTGGAAGCCCTCGTCGATCATCGCCTTGGCGAAGTCGAGCGTGCTGACCCCGGTGCCTTCAAGGAAGCCGTCGTCGAACAGGCATTCATGCATGGCGGGGCCGGGGAAGGCCGGGGTCATCTCTTCCGAGAGCCGGGCCATCAGATAGTTGGCCGCCAGCACCGCATCGCCCGAGGCCGCATGCAGGCCGTCGCGGCCCAGGCTCTTCATATAGGCGAGCGCCCGGGTGAACATGCCCGCCTGGCCGAAGAAGGCCTTGAGCCGGCCGACCGCCGGGCCGCCCGGCACGGCTTCGACCGTGTAGCTGCCATCGTCCTGCCGGCGGATGCGCGGGCCCGGCGCCACATGGGCCAGGCTTTCGGCAAAGACCACCGGGCCCGAGCCCGGGCCGCCGCCGCCATGCGGGGTGGAGAAGGTCTTGTGCAGGTTGATATGCATGCAGTCGAAGCCGAGTTCGGCCGGCTTCACCCGCCCGACGATGGCGTTGAAATTGGCGCCGTCGCCGTAGAAATAGGCGCCCACCTCGTGCACCGCATCGGCGATCACCTTCACGTCCCGTTCGAACAGGCCGCAGGTGTTGGGGTTGGTCAGCATCACCGCCGCGACATCGGGGCCGAGCGCCGCCTTCAGCGCCGCCACATCGACCCGGCCGTCATCGGTGCCCGGAATGCTCTGCACGGTATAGCCGCAGAGCACGGCCGAGGCGGGGTTGGTGCCATGGGCGCTGTCGGGCACGATCACGCGCCTGCGGGCATCGCCGCGGGCGACATGGGCGGCACGGATCGCCATCAGCCCGGCCAGCTCGCCATGGGCGCCGGCGGCAGGGGCCAGCGTCACCTCGGTCATGCCGGTCAGCTCGGTCAGCCAGGTGCCCAGCTCGTGCATCATGCCGAGCGCGCCCTGGATGGTGGAGACCGGCTGCAGCGGGTGCAGATCGGCGAAGCCGGGCATCCGCGCCACCTTTTCGTTCAGGCGCGGATTGTACTTCATGGTGCACGAGCCGAGCGGGAAGAGCCCCGAATCGATCGAGTAGTTCTTCTGCGACAGGCGCACGAAATGGCGCACCACCTGCGGCTCGGCCAGGTCGGGCAGGCCCACCGGGGCCTTGCGCACCACACCGCCCAGCCGGCTCTTCGTCTCGGGCACCGGCGCCAGATCGACACCGATCCGGCCGGGGGTGCCCTGTTCGAAGATCAGCGGCTCTTCAAGCTGCAGGCCGCGATTGCCGGTCGCGGTTTCGGGGATCATCGAGATCTCCGGCGTCTCGTCGCGCGAGACCCGGCCCTGGGAACGGTCCATCGCGGTCATGCCGAAAGCTCCTCGGTCAGCGCCGAGGCCAGCGCCTCGACATCCTCGTCGGTGACGAGTTCGGTCACCGCCACCACCAGCAGGTTCTGCAGCGCCGCCGCATCGGCCTCGACGCCGTCGAGCACCGCCGGCGCGATGCCGGCCAGAATGCCGCGCGCCGCCAGCCGCTCCACCACCGGTGCCGCCGGCCGCCCCAGATCGAGGGTGAACTCGTTGAAGAAGGTGTCGTTGACCAGGCTGAGACCCGGCACCGCCGCCAGACGATCGGCGGCACGACCCGCCAGCGCATGGTTCAGCGCCGCCAGATGGGTCAGCCCCTGCTCACCCAGCATCGCCAGATGAATGGTGAAGGCCGAGGCGCAGAGACCGGCCGAGGTGCAGATGTTGCTGGTCGCCTTGTCGCGGCGGATGTGCTGCTCGCGGGTCGACAGCGTCAGCACGAAACCGCGGCGGCCATCGGCATCCACGGTCTCGCCGCAGAGCCGGCCCGGCATCTGGCGGAGGAATTTCGACCGGGTGGCGAAGAGCCCCACGGTCGGCCCGCCGAAGGTGAGCGCATTGCCGAAGCTCTGGCCTTCACCCACCACGATATCGGCGCCCATGGCACCGGGGCTTTCGACCGCGCCCAGCGACACCGCCTCGGTCACCGCCACGATCAGCAGCGCGCCCTTGGCATGCACCGCCTGGGCCAGCGCCGTCAGGTCGCGGACCTGACCGAAAAAGCCGGGGTTCTGCACGATCACCGCCGCGGTGCCGGCATCGACCCGGGCCGCGACATCGTCTTCCGCCGTCGGATCGGCCGGGGCGAGGTCGACCTCGATGCCGGCGAAGCCCAGCTGGTTCTGCACCACGGCGCGGTAATGGGGATGGACGGATCCCGCCACCACCACCTTGTTCCGGCGGGTGATCCGCACCGCCATCATGCCCGCTTCGGCCGCGGCGGTAGAGCCGTCATAGAGCGAGGCATTGGCCACGTCCATGCCGGTCAGCAGGGCCACCTGGGTCTGGAACTCGAACAGGGTCTGCAGGGTGCCCTGGGCGATTTCCGGCTGATAGGGGGTGTAGGCGGTCAGGAATTCGGACCGCTGGATCAGATGGTCGACGGCGGCCGGCACATGGTGGCGGTAGAGCCCGCCGCCCACGAAGAACGGTCCGTCACCGGCGGCCCGGCTGGCGCGGGCATAGGCGGCCATTTCGCGCTCGACCTGAAGCTCGCTCTTGCCCGGCGCCACGGCCCGGAAGGCTTCGGGGCCGTGAAGCAGGTCGGCGGGCACGTCGGAATACAGGGCATCGATCGACGGGGCCCCGATCACGCGGAGCATCTCCGCGCGGTCCTCACCCGTCAGGGGCAGATAACGCATGATAAGATCACTCCAGCTCCGCGATGTAGGACGCATAGGCGTCCTCGTCCATCAGCTCGTCGAGCTGACCGGCATCGGTGACGCGGACCTTGAAGAACCAGCCCTCGCCCGCAGGGTCGCTGTTGACCAGGCTCGGGTCGTCGACCACCGCCTGATTGGCTTCGACCACCTCGCCGTCGATCGGCGCATAAACGTCGCTCGCGGCCTTGACCGATTCGACCACCGCGGCATCGTCGCCGGCGGCCAGAGACCGCCCGACCTCGGGCAGTTCGACGAACACCACATCGCCCAGCTGTCCCTGGGCGTAATCGGTGATGCCGACGGTTGCAACCTCGCCGTCGAGGTCGATCCATTCATGGTCTTTGGTGAAACGCAGAGTGCTCATGAGGAAGCTCGCTGTTCCCTGATGGGGCGGGAGTGTTGCAGGTCAGCGCCGGTAGCGATGCGGCGCGAAAGGCATGGGGGCGACGGTCGCCGGGCGGGATTTCCCGCGGACGTCGAGGGCAAGGGCGGTGCCGGGGGCGGCCAGATCGGCGCGGACCCAGGCCATGGCCACCGGCCCGTCGACGCTGGGGCCGAAGCCGCCGCTGGTGACACGGCCGACGGTCTCGCCGGTTGCAGGGTCGATCACGTCGGTGCCTTCGCGCGCGATCACCTTGCCCTCGGGAACAAGGCCGACGCGCTTGCGCGCCGGGCCCTCGGCAAAGGCGGCGGCGATCACCGCCGCCCCGGGATAGCCGGCATCGGCGGTGCGGCGGCGCTTCGCGATCGACCAGCCGAGCCCGGCTTCGACCGGATTGGTCGAGAGGTCGATATCGTGGCCGTAAAGGCAGAGCCCGGCTTCGAGGCGCAGGCTGTCGCGGGCGCCGAGACCGATCGGCGCCACCCGCTGATCGGCCAGCAGCTTGCCGGCCAGGCTTTCCGCCTGATCGGCCGGGACCGAAATCTCGTAGCCGTCCTCGCCGGTATAGCCGGACCGGCTGACCAGGCAGGGAATGCCGGCGATGTCGAGCGGCTGCATCGACATGAAGGCCATCTCGGCCGCCGCGGGCGCCAGCGCCGCCAGCACAGCTGCCGCCTCGGGCCCCTGCAGGGCCAGCAGAGCGCGATCATCCAGGATGTCGAGGCTGTGGCCGGCCGGCAGATGCGCCGCGATATGGGCAAAATCATCGGCCTTGCAGGCGGCGTTCACCACCAGGAAGACATGGCCGTCGAACCGCGTCGCCATCAGGTCGTCGCGGATGCCGCCGTCATCGGTGGTGAGCTGGGTATAGCGCATCCGGCCGAGGCCGAGGCCGGTGATGTCGCCCGGCACCAGGGCTTCGAGCGCCGCCGCGGCATCCGGCCCGGTGATCCGTGCCTGGCCCATATGCGAGACGTCGAACAGCCCCGCATGGGTGCGGGTATGCAGATGCTCGCCCTTGATGCCCATGGGATACTGGACCGGCATCAGATAGCCCGCAAAGGGCACCATCTTGCCGCCCTGCGCCAGATGCAGATCGTAAAGCGGGGTCTTCAGAAGATCGGCGGGGGTACCGCCCTGGGTCGGCTGGTCCGGACCGGACATCGGGTCGCTCCGAGAAAACAGGATTGCGGCCGCGCATCTCCCAGGTCCGGCGCCGCCGGTCGATCCGACGTTCCGTCCCCGGAGATGGCCCCGCTCTGTCTTCGGACCTGAAAGATTGTGCGCCGCCATACCCCCGCGGATGCGGTGGCCGCCGTCGCACTTACCCCTTCGGTGAGACGCCGCGATCTTCCGCGCCGCCTGCTTTCCAGAGTGACATTCCCCTGCGGTCCCTGGTGCCTGAGAGTTTACCGGGGCCGGTTGCTCCTTCGGCGGCACTGCCTCGACTGTCTCCCGGCCGTCGACCGGCCGGGTGTCGCGCAGCGCGCTCTCCCACAGGGTTCGTCTGTCACGTAGCCTCCGAGCGCGGCCAGGATACACGAGAGGGCCGCAGGGCACAATCCGGCCCGCAGCCCTCTCGCGTCAACGGATCACGATCCGGACCGGGATGGTTCCGGCCCGGGCAGCGCGTCCCCCCGGGGTCCTGCTGTGCTCTTACCGGCTGTGGCCGCGCTGGAACTCCAGCTGCTCGCGATCGAGCTGGAAGCCGATCAGCAGGGCATAGTCGGCACCGGTGCTGGTGCCGGGCAGCGGCACGCGGATGCTGAGCTCTTCCTTCGACCCGGCCTTCAGCCGGCTGGCCGGGAAGGGCAGATCCGACCGGAAGACCTGCTTGTTCAGAATGGTCTGCTGACGATCGGCCACCGCCACGTAATAGTCGAAGGCGGTTGCGGTGGCATCGGGGGCGGCCGGGCCGCGTTCGGCATCGATCACCACGGTCAGCGCCACATCCAGATAGCGCTTGCCGTCGTCGGTATCGGCATCGCAGGTCCACTGGGCATCGGCGATCCGGCCCAGGAAACGCACGCCGGTCACGTCCTTCGCACCCGGTTCGATCTGCACCGCCTGGGCGGTGTCGCGCAGCACCACCACGCGGGGGCAGACCGGCGGCTCGGCGCGCGAGAAGGCACCGCAGCCGGAGACGACGAGCGCCACACCCGACGCGGCCAGGGCCAGGGCCGCCCGGCGACGCAGGGCCGCCCGCGTCGCCGTCCTGTTCATTGCCGTTTCGGGACCGGACGCGGAATGGGACTGTGCCACGACGAAGCGCTCCGTGATCGTTTATCGCCGGATCGCCCGGGGGACCGGGCGGCCGGCTGAGACAAGCGCCACTTTATAGCGATGGCGCGCGGGCACGCAATGCCGCCGCCCGCGCGTGTCCGTGTCACCTCCTGGGGCCGCGTCCCCCGGGTCACAATCTTTCGTGACTGCCGTCACACATGGGGCCCGCACCGGTCTGCTTGCAGCCGCAGAACCAGACCGTGCCGTCCTCTTCGGCCTTCCAGGCCTGGGGGCTGAGCCCGGTGCCCTTGTGGGTGCCGTCGCAGAAAGGCTGTTTCGTGCTCAGCCCGCAGGAGCACCACCAATAGGTCCGCCCCGCCTTCACCGCCACCTCAAAGGGCTCCGCCTGTGCCACCACCGGTGCCGCGGCCGGCGGCGTGGCGTCGTTTTCCATCGTCATGTCCTGACCCTTCCCGTCTCTTGCCGGCCGGATCGGCCGATCGGTCATCAACTCGTGCCTCGGTGCCGCCCCGTCGGCGCAATGCGCGCCTTGATTGCTTTATTTCCGGAACAGGCATCCATGAGTGTAGTGGCGGGGAATCGCCGCGGGCAAGGGCCGGGATCGTTCTTTCAAGGCAACGGGATGCGTGCGCCCGGTGTTGAACTCGGGCGCTGCCCGTGCCATACCGCACCCTATGCGAGCCACCCTCCCCGGATCCGCCTGCCGGATCCTTCAGCCCGGAGAGCCGACGCGATGACCAAGGCGGCCCCGACCTCCCCAAAAGCGGCATCCCCTGCCGCGGTCACCATCGTGCTGGCCGAACCCCGCGGTTTCTGCGCCGGGGTCGACCGGGCGATCCAGATCGTCGAGAGGGCGATCGAACGCTTCGGCGCGCCGGTCTATGTCCGCCACGAGATCGTCCACAACAAGACCGTGGTGCAGGATCTGGCAGCCAAGGGCGCGGTGTTCGTGGAGGAGCTGGACGAGGTGCCGGACGGGGTGCCGGTGATCTTTTCGGCCCATGGCGTGCCCAAATCGGTGCCGGCCGAGGCCGCACGGCGGGAGCTGCACGCGATCGACGCCACCTGCCCGCTGGTCTCCAAGGTTCATCGAGAGGCCGAGCGCCATCACGGCGAGGGACGCCATGTGCTGCTGATCGGCCATGCCGGCCACCCCGAGGTGATCGGCACCATGGGCCAGCTGCCCGAGGGCGCCGTCGACCTGATCGAGAGCATCGCCGATGCCGAGGCCTATCAGCCGCCGCGCCCCGGGCTGGAGCTTGCCTTCGCGACCCAGACCACCCTGTCGGTGGCCGATACCTCGGGCATCATCGAGGTGCTGCGCCGCCGCTTTCCCGAGATTGCCGGCCCCCGGCGCGAAGATATCTGCTATGCCACCACCAACCGCCAGGAGGCCGTCGCCCGCATCGCGGCCGAGGTTCAGGCGGTGCTGGTGATCGGGGCGCCGAATTCCTCGAACTCCCGCCGGCTGGTCGAAACGGCGGCGGTGGCGGGCTGCGCCAATGCCAGGCTGATCCAGACCGCGGCCGAGATCGACTGGTCGCGGCTGGAAGGGGTGACCCGGATCGGCATCACCGCCGGCGCCTCTGCCCCCGAAGTGCTGGTGGACGAGGTCATCGCGGCCTTCCGCGCCCGCGGCCCGGTCTCGATCGAACGGGTGACCACGGCCGAGGAACGGGTGGTGTTCAAGCTGCCGCCCGAACTCAATCACTGAACGGTTCCCCCGGACCACCACCCGCAACCAGAGGAGACGCGCCACGGGATCCGCCCGGGCGCAACAGGAGGCATCGACCGGAATGGCGGTCTATACGGCGGTCGACGACGACGACATGCGTGCACTGCTCAGCGGCTATGATATCGGCCCCTTCGAGCGGTTGCAGGGCATCCAGCAGGGGGTGGAGAACTCCAACTGGTTTCTCGACGCCGGCGGCCGGCGCTATGTGCTGACGGTCTATGAGAAGCGGGTCGACCCCGCGGATCTGCCCTATTTCCTGAACCTCATGGAGCACCTCACCCGGCGCGGCATCCGCTGCCCGGAACCGGTGCACGACCGGTCGGGCCGGGCGCTGGTGGAACTGGCCGGCAAGCCGGCGGCGATCTTCACCTTCCTGCCCGGCCGCGGCCCCGGCCGGATCCTGCCCGCCCATTGCCGGGCGCTGGGCACGGCGCTGGCCGAACTGCATCTTGCGACCGCGGATTTCACCGGCCGGCGCCCCAATGCGCTGGCCCTGCCCGGCTGGCAAGGGCTCGCCGCCCGCATCGGCGGCCGCGCCGACGAGATCGTGCCGGGCCTTGCCGCCGAGATCGCCGACACGCTGGACCGGCTGGCCACGGCCTGGCCGGCCGATCTGCCCGCGGGCACGATCCATGCCGATCTCTTCCCCGACAATGTGTTCTACGAGCGGCCGGACCGGGTGTCGGGGCTGATCGATTTCTACTTCGCCTGCTCCGACGCCTTCGCCTACGAAATCGCGATCTGCATCAATGCCTGGTGCTTCGAGCCGGACGGGCAGTTCAACGTGACCAAGGCCCGGCTGATGCTGGGCGCCTATCGCAAGGTCCGGCCGTTCTCCGACGCCGAGCTGGCGGCCCTGCCGCTGCTCTGCGAAGGGGCGGCGCTGCGCTTCCTGCTCACCCGCGCCTATGACTGGCTGAACCGGGTGGAAGGGGCGCTGGTGAAGCCCAAGGATCCGCTCGAATACCTCCACAGGCTGCGCTTCCATCGCAGCGTTACGGGACCGGGCGCCTATGGCCTCGACTGACGCACCGAAGAAGATCGTCGAAGCCTTCACCGACGGCGCCTGTTCGGGCAATCCCGGCCCCGGCGGCTGGGGCGTGCTGCTGCGCTGGGGAGAGCTGGAACGCGAGATGAGCGGCGGCGAGCCGCTCACCACCAACAACCGCATGGAGCTGACCGCGGCGATCGAGGCGCTGCGCGCGCTGAAACGCCCGACCACGATCCGGATCTGCACCGACAGCACCTATGTGCGCGACGGCATCACCAAATGGATCCATGGCTGGAAGCGCAACGGCTGGAAGACCGCGTCCAAGGATCCGGTCAAGAACGCCGATCTCTGGCAGGAACTGGACGGGCTGGTCCGCGGCCATACGGTGGAATGGGAATGGGTCCGCGGCCATGCCGGCCACCCCGAAAACGAACGCGCCGACGCGCTGGCGCGCGCCGGGATTCCGAAGCGGGGCTGAGAGGGACGCCGGAACCTCACATCAAGCCAGCACGCCCAGGCCGTGACGTTCAACCAATGACAGAAGTTTGAGCGACGCACCCGCCGGTCGTTTCTCGCCCCGCTCCCACTGGCTGATAAGGCCGGTGGTCACGTCGGGATGGCATCCGAACGCTCAGGCGCCACCGGTGCCAGGGCAAGGGCGTCGAACTGGCGCATGGTCTGTTTGTCGAGCAGGCCCACATCGTGCAGATCCGACGCCGTCTCGTGGATCGCGGCCAGGGCCTCACTGCGGTAGGTCTTCGTCACTGCAGGGTCCCTTATGTCAGGTCGCGAGAGGCGGCGAGATCACCGCGTCCCGAACAGCCGGTCGCCGGCATCGCCCAGGCCCGGGCGGATATAGGCGTTTTCGTCGAGGCAGCGGTCGACGGCGGCGACATAGACCTTCACCTGCGGATGGGCGCGGGTGAAGACCTCCAGGCCTTCGGGGGCCGCGATCAGGGCCATGAAGCGGATCTGGTCGTCGGCGACCCCATAGCGGTTCAGCACGTCGACCGCATGCACCGCCGAATTGCCGGTGGCAAGCATCGGGTCGACCAGGATGAAGGTCCGGCCATCGGCCTTGGGCAGCTTCACCAGATACTCGACCGGCTCTTTGGTCTCTTCGTCGCGATAGAGGCCGACATGGCCGATGCGGGCCGAGGGCATCAGCTCGGTCAGGCCGTCGGCCATGCCGAGGCCGGCACGCAGGATCGGCACCACCGCGACCTTCTTGCCCTCGATCACCGGCACCGCCACGCGTTCGAGCGGCGTCTCCAGCTCTTCATGGGTGATCGGCAGGCTGCGGGTGATCTCGTAGCCCATCAGCAGGGCGATTTCGCGCAGCAGCTGGCGGAAGGTCTTGGTCGATGTCGCCTGGTTCCGCATATGGCTGAGCTTGTGCAGGATCAGCGGATGGTCGAGCACATGCAGGTTGGGGAAACGCGCGGCCAGGTCGCGGTGGTCGGTGGTGGTCTTGGTCATATCGGCTCCGCGATGGCTGGGCGGGCGTTGAAAAGATGCCGGTACGGCGATACGGCCGGCACCCGGGACGGGATGCCAGCCGCGCCGCCGATGCAGCATGCGGAGCCCGAAGGCTCCGCGGCAGGATCAGAGCTGGCCGAGCAGGGTGCCGGCGTCGCTCACCTCGAAAGCGCCGGGCTTTTCGACGTTCAGCTGGGTGACGACGCCGTCCTTGACCAGCATCGAATAGCGCTGCGAGCGCAGGCCCATGCCGAAGCCCGTGCCGTCGAGCGTCAGGCCCAGCGCCTTGGTCAGGTCGCCATTGCCGTCGGCCAGCAGGCGGACCTTGCCGTCGACGCCCTGGGCCTTGCCCCAGGCGCCCATCACGAAGGCGTCGTTGACCGAGATGCAGACGATCTCGTCGACGCCCTTGGCGGCGATCTGATCGGCCTGCTCAACGAAGCCCGGCAGATGACGGGCCGAGCAGGTGGGGGTGAAGGCGCCGGGCACGGCGAAGACCGCCACGGTGCGGCCGGCGAACAGCTCGTCGGTGGACACCTTGTTCGGGCCGTCCGCGGTCATCTCGACCAGGGTGGCTGCCGGAATCTTGTCGCCGATGGAAATGGTCATGATCTCGCTCTCCTGGCTCGGAACTCGCGTCTCGTCTGCGGGGGCAGCCCTGTCGGTGTGGCCGGCCCTCCGGATCGCCGCCATTTAAGGCCGGTTCCGGTGACGGGCGCAAGTCCGCGGGCGCGGGTTTTCGCGCGGAAGGCGCGCCCTCAGCCGGCGCCGTTGCCGCGCGCCTGATCCAGCGCCCGGGTCACGGCATCGGCGGTCAGCAGTTCGGGCAGCACCAGCCCCTGCGGCGCCGCCGGGCCGTAGACCACGTTGAACGGAATGCCATAGCGGCCGAAGCCCGCCAGATAGTCGGCGATCGCCGGATCGGGCCGGGTCCAGTCGGCCTTCATCGCCACCACATCGGGTGTGGCCAGGCGGCCCGCCACCGGATCCACCGCCAGCACCCGTTCCTCGTTCACGATGCAGGTGACGCACCAGCTGGCGGTGACGTCGACGAACACCACCCGGCCCTTCGCCACCTCGGCGGCGATCGCCCCGGCCTCGAAGGGCGTCCAGGGCCCCTCGGCCGCAATCGCCTGCAGGCCGCGGCCGGACGGGGGCGAGGCCAGAACCGCGGTTGCGACCGCCGCCACCGCCAGACCGCCGACACCGGCCCAGCGCAGCAGCCGGGCCTTGGTGATGACCAGCGGCAGCAGGGCGGCGAGCGCCGCCAGCACCGCCACCGCCGCGGCCGCACCCGGCTGGACCAGGCGGCTGAGCACCAGAGTGAGCCAGAGCGCGGTCCCCGCCAGCGCCAGGCCCATCGCGACCTTGACCCAGACCATCCAGCGCCCCGGCCGGGGCAGCAGGCGGATCGCCGAGGGCACCGCCGCGATCGCCAGATAGGGCAGCGCCATGCCCAGCCCCATGGCGGCGAAGACCGCCAGGATGTCGGCCGTGCCGCCGGCGAGCGCAAAGCCCAGCGCCGTACCGACGAAGGGCGCCGAACAGGGGGTGGCGAGCAGGGTCGCCACCACGCCGCTCATCATCGCGCGGCCGAGCTTCGGCCGCCCGCCCGCCTCGGGCACCGCATCGCGGGCGAGCCCGCCCGACAGCACGGGGGCCCGGATGGTGAAGACCCCAAGCTGCGAGGCCGCGAACAGCGCCATGATCACGATCATCACGCCGATGAAGGCCGGCTGCTGGAACTGGATGCCCCAGCCGACCGCAACGCCGGCCAGTTTCAGCCCGGCCGCCGCCAGCGCCAGCGCCAGGAAGGACAACAGGATGCCGGCGGCCGTCGCCAGCAGGCTGGCCCTGACATCGCCGCGGCCGAGGCCGCGGGTCGCAACCAATCCCATCAGCTTGATCGACAGCACCGGCAGCACGCAGGGCATGACGTTCAGGATCAGCCCGCCGAGCAGGCCGATCAGCAGGGCGGCAACCAGCCCGCCTTCGGGGCCGAGCAGGGTTGCCGGCGCCGGCACCACCTGGGCGGTGGTCTCTACCGCACGCAGCCCCGCACCCGGCGCATCATCGACCAGCGTGAGCCGCACCGCCTCTCCCAGAAGCCGGGCATCGGCGGTGGGGGGTGCCACATCGGCGACGAAGCGGATCCGCCGGCCGTCGTCGAGCCGCCGGGCATCGGGCGGCGAGAAGGCGAAGCCGTCCGGCCCCTCGATGAAGACATCGGCCGTGGGGCCGAAGGGCGCATCGCTCTTCGCCTCCACCACCAGCCGGGCGGGGCCGTCGCCCTCGGCCGCAATCCAGCCGGCCGAGACCGCCGCAAAGGGGGCGGCGGCGAGGTCTGAGACGACCGCCGGCACCGCTGCCCGGGCAGTGTTGATCGCGGCTTCGGCCTCGGCCGCGGTGCGGTCGAGCGGATCGGCCGGCCCCGCCGGCACGTCGAGCGCCAGATCGGCGGTCACCGGAATGCACAGCGCCTCGCAGACCTGATAGTCGACCTTGAGACGGACGGGCCTCAGACGGATGGGGCCGGTCACGCTGCCGGGCGGGGAGGCCGCCTCCGGGGCCAGCTGCGCCGTCACCGGCAGCAGGACATGGTCGGCATAGGCATAGGTGTGGATGGTCTCGAAGGCGGTGAAACGCCCGGGCAGCGGCCAGTGGATCTGCGTGGCGGCGATCTGCCCGTCGGCGATCGAGGGGCTGGCCCCATCGATCGCGGGCGGCAGGCCCGCATCGCCGGGCGAGCGCCAGTAGAGCTTCCACCCCGGCTCCATCCGGAAATCCAGACCGAGCGACAGCTCCCCCCGCGCCGCCTCATCCGGGGTCTGCGGCGCCGCCACCAGCCGCACCGCCGAGCGCTGCCCCTCCGCCCAGGGGCCGATCCAGCCGCGCGGCGCCTCTGCCGCCAGGCCGGGCGCCATCATCGTCAGACAGGCGAAGGCCAGCATGATGCCCGAACCGAAGGCGGCTATGGCCTTCTGCCGGAGGGTCTGGCGGTCTGTGCGGCGGATATGCATGCGGCGGTCCCATGGGTTCCCGGGCTGGGGCGGCAGCGGCCGGCCGCTCGCGGGGCGAACAGATGTGCCCTTGCGCATGCTCCGGCGCCAGCCTACCTAATCCAGACGTAACTATAGGCGGCATGGCGCCGGAAGGACATGCGACAGGGCGTCATGTGGCGGCGACCACGTGATTGTGATGATCCTTCGTGCGCTTCCCCACAGCGGGCGACCGCGACAACACGGGCGAGAAGGTAGTCGGGCAATGGCAGGGATGCGGGCAGACCGCCCCATGGCGGCAGCAACCACCACGCCTTTCGAGATGTCGGGCCCCGAGGGCCTGACCGGCAAGGTGCTGATCGCGATGCCCCGGCTGGAGGATCCGTGGTTCACCAAGACGGTGATCTATCTCTGCGCCCATTCCGACGACGGCGCAATGGGGCTGGTGGTCAACCGGGTGCTCGACACGGTCGACTTCCCCGAACTTCTGTCGCAGCTCGGCCTGGATTGCAGCCCCGAAGCGGCGACGGTGAAGGTCCATTTCGGCGGGCCGGTCGAAACCGGCCGCGGCTTCGTGCTGCATTCGACCGATTACGTGCTCGCCACCAGCCTGCGCATCGATGACGGCGTGGCGCTGACCGCCACGCTCGACGTGCTGAAGGCGATGACCGAAGGCCACGGCCCCGATCGCACGCTCGTCGCCCTCGGCTATGCCGGCTGGGGCCCCGGCCAGCTGGAGACCGAGATCCAGAGCAACAGCTGGCTGGTGGTCGACGCCGATGCCGAACTGCTGTTCGAAGGCGATGTCGAGGGCAAGTGGCGCGAGGCGATCGGCCGTCTGGGCGTGGACCTCGGCCATCTTTCCGGCGAAGGCGGTCACGCCTGACCGCGATGCGGCGACGTGCACCGGCGTGGCACGGCCTCGCCCGGCCCCTGTGCCTCGCCTGCACAACCCATTGATTTTGTGTGAGACCTGCCCTGGTCGGGAAAAAACTTTGCAGGCTTTGTCGATTCAGTATTGCGAATCATTCTCAATCTCATATTATCAACGGCGTGCAAACGTTTCATTCCCGTTTCGCACGACTCGTCCTCACACACGCGACTTTGCCGGCCAGGCACTCCCTGGCCGGCATTTTTTTTCGGGGCGACTCCCGGGACCCCGCGGGGGCGGCTCAGAGCCCGTCATAGCCGTTCGGCGCCGGCCAGGGCCAGGCGGCGAGCGGGGCGGGATCGGGCCGGAAGATCTCCACCTTCAGCGGGTAGCAGCGCGCCGCATCGCTTGAATGGCTGGCGCTGCAATCGCCGCCGGGACAGGCGGAGAGCGCCGCCAGCAGGTCGATCTCGGCGAAGAGTTCCAGAAAGTCGCCGGGGCGGACCGGGCTCGCCTTCATGAAATACTGGTGCGTGTCGCGGGTGAAGCCGGTGCACATGAAGACGTTGAGCACGTCGTGGACATGGGGCTCCGCCGCCCGCGGGCTGAGGCCGGCAGCCGCGGCGAGCGCGCGGCAGAGATTGGAATGGCAGCAGTGGTGATAATCGGTGCCGGTCAGCAGCCGGTTGGTATAGGGGTCGCAGCGCGTGCCGATCACGTCGTGCACCCCGCCGCCATCGGCATCCCAGCCATACCAGCCGAGGGTGTCGTGGCTGATGGTCGCCATCGGCCGCAGGGCCGGCAGCGTGCTCCACAGCCGATGGCCGGTGGTGACATGAGTGGCGTGCAGCGCCCTTGTCTTGCCGCTGAAGAAGCGCTCCGACAGGTCGTGGGCATTCCAGAGATTGAGATCGCCGACCTGCGGCCCCTCGATCGAGAGGATGCGGAAGAAATGGCCCCGGGGCACCCGGAAGGCCCGCCCGTCGCGGGGCGGCACGACCAGCTCGTCGATCTTCTCCATCCCCGCCCGCGCCGCCTCCAGCGCCGCCATGTCGGGGGCGGGCAGGCTGCCGTTCGGATAGACCACCACCGGTCGCGGACCGGCCGTTTCCTGCGTCTCGATCGTCATCATGCCCTCCCCTTCTGCGAAGCGCGGTTCGCTTCAGAGTAGCAGAAGGGTAGCAGAAGGGGGGCGGCGGGTTCAGCCGGCGTCGATCACCGCCGGCGGCAGCGGCCGGCGGCGGCGCCAGTCGGTCGCGATCAGGCCGAACAGGCGATGATCGGTCCAGCGGCCGTCGATCAGCAGATATTCGCGCGCATAGCCTTCGGATTCGAAACCGAGCTTTTCCAGCAAGCCGATGCTGCGATGGTTTTCAGGCAGGCAGGCCGCTTCCAGCCGGTGCAGCCCCAGCGTGTCGAAGACGAAATCGGCAGCCCCGGCCAGGGCCTCGGTCATATAGCCCTTGCGGGCGACATGCGCGCCGATCCAGTAGCCGACATTGCACGACTGGACCACGCCATAGCGGATGTTGTTGAGGGTGAGCCCGCCGGCCAGGCTCAACGCCTCGCGCCCTTCGCTGCGGCCGTCGCCCGCGTCACGGACGAAGACGTGGAAGGCGAGCCCCATGCCCCGGCGGGCAATCATGCGATAGTGGCCGACCCGGCGGCGATAGGCCCCGCGGCTCAAGGGATCATTGCCCCAGGACGGCTCCCAGCGCTCCAGAAACTCCCGCGAGGCCTCGCGCACCTCTGCCCATTCGCGATAGTCGACCAGACGCGCGGGGCGCATCACCACCCGCGGCGTGATGATCCGCGGCCGATCGCCGCCATCCATCGAGGCAAAAGGCCACATTCCGGATGCCTCCCCGTCCGCCGGCCGGTCAGTCGCCCGCGCCCTTGCGGACGCGGTAGACGAAACGGGGACCGTCGCGGCGCTGGTCGAGCAGGACATGGCCGCCGGTGTCGCAGAAGGCCGGAATGTCGATATAGGAGGCGGGATCGGTGGCGATCACCTCGATCACCGCACCGGCGGCCAGGGTGTTCAGCGCCTTGCGGGCCTTCAGCACCGGCCAGGGGCAGACCAGCCCCTCGGCATCGACCACCAGGGCGACCGGCCCGTCGGGATTGCCCGGGGCCTGGGGATTGGCTGGGGCCTGGGGATTGCCTGGGGCCTGGAAATTGCCTGGGGACTGCGGCTCTCCCGCCCCGGTGGTGCCCGCCTGCATGCTTCGTCCTGCCGTCATGCCGTCTCCTGCCTGCGGTCGGATCCTGGGCCCTGCCGTCAGCCGAAGCGACGGCGGAGATCGTCGTAGGATTGCACCCGGGCGATCGGCCCCAGCGCCGCCAGGGTCGGCGCCCCGCCCCCCAGCAGCCGGGCCGCCAGCCGCGACACCTGATCGGGCGTCACCATCTGCAGCTCGGCCACCGTTTCGGCCACCGACTGCGCCCGGCCGTGGATGATCAGCGACTGGGCAAGGCGTTCGGCGCGCGCGGTGGTGCTTTCCAGCCCCATCAGCAGCCCGGCCTTCAGCTGCGCGAACGAGCGGCGAAGCTCTTCCTCGCCCACCCGGTCGGCAACGCCCAGGGTCTCGTCCACGATCACCGGCATCGCCTCGGCGATCTCGTCCTCGGCGGCCGCGACATAGATGCCGAACAGGCCGTGATCCTCGAACGGGCTTGCGAAGGAATAGACGTTGTAGCAGAGGCCGCGCTTCTCGCGCACCTCCTGGAACAGGCGCGAGGACATGCCGCCGCCCAGCAGCGTGGCCAGCAGCTGCGAGGCGTGATAGTCCTCGTGGGCATAGCCGATGCCGGGGAAGCCCAGCGTCAGATGCACCTGGCCCAGATGATCCTTGCGCCGGCGCAGATCGCCGCCGACATAGGCGGCGGGGTCGATGTCGCGCGGCTCGGTCGCGGGCAGGGCGTCGAAGAAGCGGGTCGCCAGATCGACCAGCCGGTCGTGATCCACCTTGCCCGCCGCCGCCAGCACCATGCGGCCGGCGGCATACTGGCGGCGCATATAGCCGGCGATGGCCTGGCGCGGCATGCCGCGCACGATGTCGACCGGGCCCAGGATCGGCCGGCCCAGCCCCTGATCGGGATAGGCTGCGATCTGGAAATGGTCGAAGACCACATCTTCCGGCATGTCGTCGGCCGACAGGATCTCCTGCACCACCACCGAGCGCTCGCGCTCCAGCTCGTCCGGGTCGAAGACCGAATGCTGCAGGATGTCGGCGAGCACGTCGACGCCCAGCTCCAGATCGTCGGCCATCAGCTTCAGGTAATAGACCGTCTGCTCGCGCGAGGTATAGGCGTTCATATAGCCGCCCACCGCCTCGACCTCTTCCGCCAGGCCCTGGGCGGTGCGCCGCTCGGTGCCCTTGAAGGCCATATGCTCGAGCAGATGCGAGACGCCGTTGATCTCCGCCGGCTCGTGGCGTGTGCCCGCATGCACCCAGACCCCCACGGTCACGGTCTCGACATGGGCCATGCTGTCGGTGGCCACACGCATGCCGTTGGGCAGGGTGGTGATGCGGATGCTGGAACCGTCGAGACTCATGATGGCGTCTTCTGCCCTTCTGTCGGAGATGTAACCGGCGGATCGTGCCCGACCGGAGCGGTCAGACGTTGCGGCGGTGCGACAGGATATGGGAGGTCAGGACCGAAACGTCAGCCTCCAGCGTGTCATATCGCTCCGGCCGCTCCATCAGGTCTGCCATGCGCGCAGGCAGGGCCGGACGACGGCCGATCGCCTTTTCCACCGCATCCGGGAACTTGGCCGGATGGGCGGTCGCCAGCACCACCACCGGCGTGCCGGCCGGCACGCCCTCGCGGCGGTCGCGGGCCACCGCCACGCCCACGGCGGTGTGCGGATCCAGGATCTCGCCGGTCTCGGTGAAGACACGGGCGATGGTGTCGATGGTGCGGGCGTCGTCGGCAGCACCGGCATCGAAGAGCAGCCGGGCCTTGGCGATCTCGGCATCGCTGATCGGCAGGCTGCCGGTTTCGCGGAAGGTGCGGATCGCAGCCGCGGTGGCCTCGCCGTCGCGGCCCTTCAGATCGAAGAGCAGCCGCTCGAAATTGCTGGCGACCTGGATGTCCATCGACGGGCTCCAGGTCGGCCGCACGCCGGCCGAGGAATAGTCGCCATTGCGGAAGAACCGCGCCAGGATGTCGTTCTCGTTGGTGGCGACGATCAGCTTCGCCACCGGCAGGCCCATCGAGGCCGCGATATAGCCGGCATAGACGTCGCCGAAATTGCCGGTCGGCACGGCGAAGGCGACCTCGCGATCGGGCGCCCCAAGGGCCAGAGCCGCATGGAAGTAATAGACCACCTGCGCGGCGATGCGGGCCCAGTTGATCGAGTTGATCGCGGTCAGCCCGACCTGGTCGCGGAAGGCCTCGTCACCGAAAGCCGCCTTCACCATGTCCTGGGCATCGTCGAAGGTGCCGCGGATGGCGATGTTGTGGACATTGGGCGACAGCACGGTGGTCATCTGCCGGCGCTGCACCTCGGAGGTGCGGCCCAAGGGATGCAGGATGAACACGTCCAGCCGCGCGCGGTCGCGGCAGGCCTCGATCGCCGCCGAGCCGGTATCGCCCGAGGTGGCGCCCAGGATCACGCCGCGCCGGTCGGACCGGTCCAGCGCATGATCGAACAGCCGGCCCAGCAGCTGCAGGGCGAAATCCTTGAAAGCGAGGGTCGGGCCGTGGAACAGCTCCATCACCCATTCATTGGCGCCCAGCTGCTTCAGCGGCGCCACCGCCCTGTGGCCGAAGCCGGCATAGGTGTCGTCGATCATCCGGTCCAGATCGGCCGGCGCAATGGTCGTGCCGACGAAAAGCCGCATCACCTGCTTCGCAAGGCCCGCATAGTCCAGCCCCCGCCAGGCCCGCATGGTGGCCGGCTCGACCCGGGGCCAGCTCTCGGGCAGATAGAGGCCGCCGTCGCGGGCGAGACCGTCGAGGAGAACCTGACCGAAATCGAGCCGCGGCGCGCGGCCGCGGGTGCTGATGTACTGCACGGAGGTCAACCTTCGTCGTAGGAGGCAGAAGAGGGGGGGCAGAAGAGGGGGCGCGACCGGCCGGAAAAGCCCGGACGCGCCGAGACTACCGGGACCGGCGCGCCCGATCAATCGACCAGCGCCGCCGGTCAGCCATGTGGACCTGTCCGCCCCGGCGCCGGGACCGTGGTCAGGCCGGGCCTTCGCCCAGATAGCGGCGGCGCAGATGGCCGAGGAAGGCATCGGCGGAGAGCGGCGCGCCGGTCGCCCGCTCGATCAGCTCGTCGGCCGACCAGCGGCAGCCCTGGCCGTGGACATGGGGGCGCAGCCAGCCGAGCAGGCCCGAGAAATCGCCGCGCGCCAGATCGTCGTCGAGCGCCGGCAGCGCCCGGCGGGCGGCCTGGAACAGCTGTGCCGCCGCCATCGCGCCCAGCGAATAGGTCGGGAAATAGCCGAAGGCGCCGCTCGGCCAGTGGATGTCCTGCAGGCAGCCGTCGCGATCGGTATCGGGCACCACGCCGACCAGCCGGGCCATGCCCTCGCGCCAGGCGCCGGGCAGGTCGTCCACGGCGAGGTCTCCGGCGATCATCGCCCGCTCCAGCCCATAGCGCAGCATGACATGGCCGGGATAGGTCACCTCGTCGGCATTGACCCGGATGAAGCCCGGCCGCACCCGCACCATCAGCGCATGAAGATTGTCGGCGTCATAGGCCGGATCATCGGCGTCGGCACCGAAGGCCTCGCGCGCCGCGGCGGCAAAGGCGGTCATGAAGGGCCGGCTGCGGCTGGCCTGCATCTCGGTCAGCAGCGACTGACTTTCATGAATGGTCATGCCGCGGGCAAGCCCCACCGGCTGGTCGCGCCAGTCGCGGGGCAGGCCGTGCTCGTAGAGCGCATGGCCGGTTTCGTGCAGAACCGCCATGGCGCTTTCGGCGAAATCGGCCTCGTCATAGCGGGTGGTGATGCGCAGATCATCGGGCACGCCGCCCGAAAACGGGTGGTGGCTGACATCCAGCCGGCCATGATCGAAGGGAAAGCCCGCCATGGTCATCAGCCGGATGCCGAGCGCGCGCTGCGCCGCCACCGGGAACGGCCCCTGCGGCCGCACCGGCTGGGGACGCGCGGCCTGGGCTGCGAGTGCGGCATCGCGGATCACCGGCAGTTCCGCCTCCAGCCGCGCGAAGATCCGGTCGATATCGGCCGTGCGGCGGCCGGGATCATAGGCGTCGAGCAGCGCCTCGTAGGGCGGCAGGTCGAGTGCGGCGCCCTTGGCGGCGGCGGCCTCGCGCTCCAGCTTCAGCACCTGGGCAAGCGCCGGCGCAAAGCGGGCGAAATCATCGGCCGCCCGGGCCTCGCGCCAGATCATCTCGGAGGTCGAGGCCGCTTCCGCCCGCCGCCGGACCAGATCGGCCGGCAGGGCGGTGGCATGGGCATGGCGGCGGCGCATCTCGGCCAGATTGGCCTGCTGCCAGCCCAGGCGATCGGCGGCCGCCTGATCGGCGGGGGCAGCCGCCGCCAGCTCGGCCGCGGCATCGTCGAACAGCGCCGGCAGATCCGGGGCCGTCAGGATGTCGTGGCCGATCTCGGCCAGGGTCGCCATCTGGGCCGCGCGCACCGTGGCACCGCCCTTGGGCATGTTCACCGCCCAATCCCAGCTGAGCACGCCCTCGGCGCCCTCGATATGCGACAGGCGGCGGAAGCGCGCCTCGAGTTCGGTCATGGCCGGCATCGGCGGAGACGTCCTTGTGAGCGGATCAGGGGTGGTCAGGCGCCACGCGCGGGCACGGCCTGGCCGGCGGCAGGCTCCGGCCGGCCGCGAGGCACCGCGGTGCCGGGGCCGAAGGCCAGATGCAGCAGGGTCACGACCAGCGAGGCCAGCACCAGCACGCCCATGCCCTGATGGGTGGCGGCCGTCCAGACCGGCACCTGCAGGAAGATGACCGCCGCGCCGACACCGACCTGAAGCGCGACCAGGCCCATGGTGCGGTGCATGTCGCGGGCAAAGCCCGGCGCCCGGCGCCGGGTGCGGCGCGCCCAGAGGAACAGGCCCAGGATGGCGAGCGCCGTGACGCCGGCCAGCACCCGGTGGGTGAAGTGCAGTGCGATCAGCGGATCGTCGAGCGGCGGCACCACCGCGCCATCGCAGAGCGGCCAGGTCGAGCAGGCGAGCGAGGCACCGTTCTTGGCCATCATCGCCCCGGCGGCGATGGTCGAGAGCGCAAGCAGGGCCACCGCGAAAACGGCGAGCCGGGCACCGCGGGCGACAGGCTCGGTCCAGACCAGCGCGCTCTGTGCCGGACGGCCGGCCGAGACATACATGCCGATCAGCATCGCCAGCACCAGCTGGGCGTTGGAGAGGTGAACCGCGACGCTCCAGGGAGAGTTCCGGTCCAGCACCGTCAATCCGCCGAGCAGGCCCTGCACCAGCAGCAGCGCCAGAGCGGCGATGCCGAACAGGGCCGGCCGCAGGTTTTCACGCCGCATGATCAGCGCCCAGACCGCCAGGATCAGGGTCAGCGGCCCGACGATGATGCCGGCGATGAAGCGGTGCACCCATTCATACATCACCTGGGTGAAGGTGTAGTCGATTCCGGGCACGGTCGCGAGCTTGGCCGGCGTCGGCACCCAGAAGCCGTAGCAATGCGGCCAATCGGGGCAGGACAGCCCGGAATTGGTCGCGCGGATGACGGCACCCAGAACGATCAGCACGAAGGTGGCGACGATGGCGATGCCGGCGACGGCACGGAAGCGACGGATAGAGGGTTTCATCGGACGGCCGTAACGGTTCGGGTCAGAGAGCGATCAGGCGGCGGCAGGCGGCAGGCGATCGGCCGCAGGCGGGCGGATCAACGCCGCCGCCTGTAGACGACATAGATCACGATCAGCGAGATCGCCAGCGCATACCAGGTGATCGCGTACTGAAGATGGTCGTTGGGCAGCTCCGACCGGGTCTGGCCCCCTTTGGGCAGGTCGCCCGGGATCGGGGTCGCATCGGCCTCGACATAGACCGGTGCCAGGGTCTCGCCGACGAAATCCCCCATCACCTTGGTGTCGATGGTGAACCAGAAATTCTCGGACGGCCGGTTGTCGGGCACCACCCAGGCGGTGGTTCGGGGCACACGGGCGACGCCGGTGACGGTCACCTCGCCCGGGATCTGGCCGGCGGCACGGGTGGCCGGATCCTTGTGGTCGAGCGGCACCCAGCCGCGGCTGACCAGCACGGTCTGCGCCGTGCCTTCGGGCAGGTCGGTGCGCTCGAACGGCGTCAGGATGTGGTAGCCGGAATTGCCGTTGAGCGATTTGGCCGCCTGATAGAGTTCCTTGTCGTGGCGGAAATGGCCGGTCATCCGCACCCGGCGGAAGGACCATTCGGCCAGCTCTTCGGGCGTGGCGGCCGGGCCGAAGACCGGGAGCGCGACCGGATCGGCGGCGAGGCTTGCCGCACGCTGCTCGATCAGGTCGGTCTTCCAGGCCAGGCGCTGCACCTGCCAGGTGCCGAGGCCGAGCATGGCCGCCACGGCCAGCACCACGAGGACGAGCAGAAGTCCGGCCCGTTCAGGCTTTCTGTCGGCGGGGCGGCCGGCGCGGCCGGCACGCGGGGAACCGGACGGCGACGGATCGGCAGCGGGCATGATGGGGTGTCAGTCTCCGGTGGTGCCGTCCGCATCCAGGCCGAGGCCGAGGATGCGGTGGCGGTATTGCTGGGCGACCATCCATGCCTTCATCGGCCGGAGCAGGCCGATCGACAGGACAACCGCCAGCGGCAGCCAGATCACGAGATGCAACCAGATCGGCGGCGCCCAGGTGAGTTCCACCCAGAGCACCAGCGCCATCAGGATGAAGCCGGCGATCAGGATCACGAAAGCGGCCGGGCCGTCCTCGCTCGCCACGTCCCGCAGGTCCAGGCCGCAGCGGTCGCAGGAATCACGAACGGCGAGAAGCCCCCGGAACAGGCGCCCCTCGCCGCAGCGTGGACAGCGGCAGCGGAGGCCGGCGACCAGCGGGTTAACCGCCGGCCAGTCCCCGCCTCCGCCCTGCCGATCGGTCATCAGCGGCCCCAGACGTAGATCGCGACGAACAGGAACAGCCAGACCACGTCGACGAAGTGCCAGTACCAGGCCGCCGCCTCGAAGCCGATATGCTTCTGGGGGCTGAACTGGCGGGCGATCGCCCGGCGCAGGCAGACGGCCAGGAAGATGGTGCCGACCAGCACATGGAAGCCGTGGAAACCGGTCGCCATGTAGAAGGTGGAGGCATAGACGCCATCGGTGAAGGCGAAGGTGGCGTGGCTGTATTCATAGGCCTGGACGCAGGAGAAGAACACGCCGAGGCCGACGGTGATCGCCAGCATCTGCACGGTGGTGCGGTTGTCGCCCTCGCGCAGCGCATGATGGGCCCAGGTCACCGTGGTGCCCGACAGCAGCAGGATGGTGGTGTTCATCAGCGGCAGATGCCAGGGATCGAAGGTCTCGATGCCCTCGGGCGGCCAGACCCCGCCGACCGCTGCGGTCGGGAACAGCGAGGCGTTGAAATAGGCCCAGAAGAAGGCGACGAAGAACATCACCTCCGAGGCGATGAACAGCACCATGCCCATGCGCAGGCCGATCTGGACCACGCCGGTATGGGCCTTGTGCTGCACCGATTCCTTGATGACGTCCCGCCACCAGCCGGCCATCACGCCCAGCACGCAGAGGAAGCCCACCAGCAGGACCAGCCAGCCCACCGGGTTGTCGTGCATGAACATGACCCCGCCGACCGCCATCAGCAGGCCGGCCATGGCCCCCAGGAAGGGCCACGGGCTCGGGTCGACGAGATGATAATCGTGCACTTTGGTGTGCGCGGCGTGTGCTTCGCTCATTCTACACTCCTCCTCAAGGCCGATGCCGCATGACCCCTGGCAGTCGCCCTCGTCCGGCGTCGGCCGTCGGCCCGGGGACGGGGCGCACCCCCGCCCCCGGCAGCTTCCCTGCACCGGACCGCAGGGATGGTCCGGGCGTTTCCTTCCCTTTTGTCAGTCTCCGACCAGGAGCCTCAACCACCCGCAGGGCGGGTCTGGCCTCCGGTTCGGGCGCCGTCCGCCAGTATGGTGCCGGGCGTTACGGTCGCAAAATCCTCAAGCTTCCGGCCGGTCCGCTCCAGATAGCTCTGCAGCCCCTCTTCCCCCAGATCGAAGAAGGTGTAAGAGAGCGTCACGGTACGAACCTCGTCGACATTGCGGTCATCCGCCATCTTCGGATCGATGTAGAAGCTGACCGGCATGTCGATCGACTGCCCCGGCATGAGCAGCTGCTCGGTGAAGCAGAAGCAGTCGATCTTGTCGAAATAGAGCCCCATCTTCTGGGGCGTCACGTTGTAGGCGGCCTGGCCCAGCACCGGACGGTCGCTGTTGTTGACCGCCTTGTAGAAGGCGAGATGGCGCTCGCCCACCTTCACCACCATTTCGCGCTGCTCGGGGAAGAAGCCCCAGGGCATGCCGCGGGCGGTATCGGCGTTGAAGCGGACCTTCATCTCGCGGTCGAGCACCGGCACCTCGGTCGCATCCGCGACCTGGGTGGTGCCGCCATAGCCGGTGACCTGGCAGAACAGGTTGTAGATCGTGGTCGAATACGAGGTCAGCACGGTCATGCCGCCCAGCAGCACGCCGACGCCGATCAGGGTGCCGAGCTTGCCGCGCCGCTGCCGCCGCGCCCGCTCGATCGCCATATCCTCCCGTCCGTCCGCCTCGCTCACGACCCGATACCCCTTCGTCAGCTCATCTTCGCGATGGTGATGGCGAAGAACAGCGCCACCATCGCCCAGAGCAGGGCAAAGAGCGCCCAGTTGCGCTGCCGCATGCGCCGCATCCGGTCCTTCGCCTCGGCCGAGGCGGGGTCGATCCGCTCTTCCACCTCGGCGCGCTGCGGATCGTATTCCGCCGCGTCATGGTGATCGACGGGACCGTTGCGGGTATCGGCAGGCGTCATGACCAGCCCCCCAGACCAGCCGCCTTGTCCACCACCATCAGGGCGAACAGCGCGAACAGGTAGAGGATCGAAAAACCGAACATCGCCTTGGGGGCCCGATCGCCTTCGCTCTTGGCCACGCGGATCGCATGGCCGAGGAAGATGAGGCTGAGCCCGCCGGCCGCCAGACCGTACCAGACGCTGGCCAGGCCCATCGCCCAGGGCACCACCGACAGCGGGATCAGCGCCACGGTGTAGATCAGGATCTGCTTCTTGGTTTCGCGCCGGCCGGCCACGACCGGCAGCATCGGCACGCCCGCGCGCGCATAGTCGCCGGCGCGGTAGAGCGCCAGCGCCCAGAAATGCGGCGGGGTCCACATGAAGATCAGCGCGAACAGCACCAGACCGCCCAGCGACACGTCGCCGCTGACCGCCGCCCAGCCGACCATGGGCGGGAAGGCGCCGGCGGCACCGCCGATGACGATGTTCTGGGGCGTGCTGCGCTTCAGCCACATGGTGTAGATGAAGACGTAGAAGCCGATGGTCAGCGCCAGCAGCGCCGCCGCCACCGGATTGACCGCAAGGCCCATCACCACCACCGAGGCCACCGCCAGCGCTACGCCGAAGGCGAGCGCGGTTTCAGGCTCCATGCGCCCGGCCGGAATTGGCCGGTCGACGGTGCGGGCCATGACCGCGTCGATATCGCGGTCGTACCACATGTTGATCGCCCCCGACGCCCCGGCACCGACCGCGATGCACAGCAGCGCCACGAAGGCGAGCACCGGATGCAGATGGCCGGGCGCCAGATAGATGCCGACGGCGCCCGTGAACACCACCAGCGACATGACGCGCGGCTTGAGAAGGGCGATGAAATCCCGCACCGACGGATCGGCCGCGGGGGACGCGGCATCTGCGGCAACGGCGGTGGAGGTGTAGACGGAGTCGGTCACGGGCGTGGGCCTTGGTCTTCTGGACGCGGTGCGGGGGATGGCACCGACCTGGATGAGCTGCGTGTCGGACGGATGTTCCGTCGCATCCCGATCCACCCGTTCCGGCACCTGCCCGGCCGGTCCGACCGGACGGGTCGGAACGGGGTCGGGCGGTTTCGGGGCCGTGGCCGGCGGTGTGGATGCCGCCGGCCACGGCCCCGAAGGACCGGTCTCGGTCAGGCTGCCGTCACTTCACGCGCGGCAGGCCGTCCTCGAAGGTGTGGAAGGGCGGCGGCGAGGTCACCGTCCATTCGAGGGTGGTTGCACCCTCGCCCCACGGATTGTCGGCGCACTTCTGACCGGCGGTCAACGTGCGGAACACCACGAAGATGAAGAACAGCGCGGCGAAGCCCGAGATATAGGCACCCATCGAGGCGACGTGGTTCCAGCCCGCATACACGTCCGGATAGTCGGGGATACGGCGCGGCATGCCGGCCAGCCCCAGGAAGTGCATCGGGAAGAAGGTCAGGTTCACGCCGATGAAGGTGAGCCAGAAGTGGATCTTGCCCAGCGTCTCGGGATACTGCCGGCCCGACATCTTGCCGATCCAGTAGTAGAACCCGGCGAAGATGGCGAACAGTGCGCCCAGCGACAGCACGTAGTGGAAGTGCGCCACAACGTAATAGGTGTCGTGAAGCACCGTGTCCACCCCTGCATTCGACAACACGACACCGGTCACGCCGCCGACGGTGAACAGGAAGATGAAGCCGATCGCGAACAGCATCGGGGTCTTGAACTCGATGGAGCCGCCCCAGGCGGTGGCGATCCACGAGAAGATCTTGATGCCGGTCGGCACCGCGATGACCATGGTCGCCGCGGTGAAATAGGCGCGGGTGTCGACGTCGAGGCCGACCGTGAACATGTGGTGCGCCCAGACCACGAAGCCCACGACACCGATCGCGACCATGGCATAGGCCATGCCCAGATAGCCGAAGATCGGCTTGCGGGAGAAGGTCGAGATCACGTGGCTGATGATGCCGAAGCCCGGCAGGATCATGATGTAGACTTCGGGATGCCCGAAGAACCAGAACAGATGCTGGAACAGGATCGGGTCACCGCCCTTGGCCGGGTCGAAGAACGCCGTGCCGAAATTGCGGTCGGTGAGCAGCATGGTGATGGCGCCGGCCAGCACCGGCAGCGACAGCACCAGCAGGAAGGCCGTCACCAGCATCGACCAGGCGAACAGCGGCATCTTGTGCAGCGTCATGCCCGGGGCGCGCATGTTCAGGATGGTGACGATGAAGTTGATGGCGCCCAGGATCGACGCCGCACCCGAGAGATGCAGCGAGAAGATCGCCATGTCCACCGCCGCGCCGCCATGGGACACATTGCCCGACAATGGCGGATAGATCGTCCAGCCCGTGCCCGCACCGCCATCGACGAAGGCGGAGCCCAGCAGCAGCGCGAAGGACGGCGGCAGCAGCCAGAAGGAGATGTTGTTCATCCGCGGGAACGCCATGTCGGGCGCCCCGATCATCAGCGGCACGAAGAAGTTGCCGAACCCGCCGATGAGCGCCGGCATGACCACGAAGAAGATCATGATCAGGCCATGCGCGGTGATGACCACGTTGTAGAACTGATAGTCGCCGCCGAAAATCTGGTCGCCCGGAGACGCCAGCTCGGCCCGGATCAGCATCGAAAAGAAACCGCCGATCAGACCCGCGACCACCGCGAACACAAGGTACATCACGCCGATGTCCTTGTGGTTCGTGGAGAAGACCCACCGCTTCCAGCCCGTCGGATGGTGTGCGCCGTGAGCGTCATGTGCGCCCGCGTGTGCCATAACCAATCCCTCTCGTTATCGGATGTGCCCGCGGAAGCTCACCGGCCCGCCAGCGCGACCCGGACCTCGTCGGTCCCGTCGACGCGGGCGAACCTGCCCTGTGCTTCGGTCACCCAGTTTTCGAAATCGCCCTCGGCCCGCGCCTCGATCACGATCGGCATGAAGCCGTGCCGCACGCCGCAGATTTCAGAGCACTGGCCGTAATACACACCCGGCTTTTCGACCCGGAACCAGGTCTCGTTCAGCCGGCCCGGCACGGCGTCCATCTTCACGCCGAAGGACGGCATCGCGAAGCTGTGCAGCACGTCCTCGCTGGTGATCAGCAGGCGGATGGTCTTTCCGGCCGGCACGACGACCCGGTTGTCGACCTCCAGCAGGCGATGACCGCCGGCCGGGAGCGCGTCACCTTCCAGCAGGTTGCTGATGAAGGTGAAGTTGCCGTTGTCCGGGTATTCGTAGGACCAGTACCACTGATGCCCGATCGCCTTGATGGTCAGATCGGCCTCTTCCACCTTGTTCTCGAAATAGATCAGGCGGAAAGAGGGGATCGCGATCACGACCAGGATCAGGATCGGGGCGACGGTCCAGCCGATCTCGAGCAGGGTGTGGTGCGAGCGCTTCGACGGAGTCGGGTTGGACTTCCGATTGAAGCGAAGGACGACGACGACCAGCAGGGCGAGCACGAAAATCGACACGCCGAAGCAGATGTAGAGCAGGATGTCATGCAGATCGACGACCCGCTCCATGACAGGCGTCGCCGGCGCCTGGAGATTGAGCTGCCAGTCATGGGCAACTCCTTCCGCGAACGCCGCCCCGGCCGTCCCGAACAGGACGGCGCAGACCGCGATCAGCGAAGAGACTAGATCCTTGGACCTCATTCTTGGGCCTTCCCCCTGCGGATGGCTCCGCCCGTCTTCTGCCGGACGGCGTTAGACCACGTCCTCAGTTCGCCTTCGTGTGGCAATTGGCCGCATTGGCTGCGACCAAGGCTACACGACGCCCGTAAGTCTAACAAGCCGCACGGATATGGTGTCCATGCAGCTCAACCACGGTTGGAGTCTCCGCGGTTTTTCTGTGCTTCTTAGGCTGAAGCGGAGTCCGCTCGGGAAAAATGCGACAACTTGTCGCACAGAACCTGGAGGCGAATCCGCCATGCGGTCCGGTCCATTCGGCGGGCCCTTCCGTCCGGCATGCTCCCATGGCGATCCGGAAGGAACGACGATGCCGGCGAGGGCTGAAACGGGCGGAAGCAGAGCGTCGCGCGCACGATCCCTTATATCCCCCGGCCGACCGCTCCATATACCATGCATGAACGGCAGGCCGACGTCCAACCCTCTGGCTGGTCCCACGGCCTGCCACATGCCGGGGCAACCGTCCGCCTCGTCTTGAAGTTTCGCCCCGCCCGTCCGACCAGGTAAGGCCCGCAATCCATGCCCGATACCGCCAAGCTCACCGCCACCGATCCCTTCTTCGCCTCGGGGGCACTCGACCGCTCGCGCCTGGAACGCCAGGTCGCCGAGGCGCTCGCGGGGGCGGATGACGGCGAACTCTTCCTCGAATACCGGCAATCCGAAGTGCTGGGCTTCGACGACGGCCATCTGCGCTCCGCCACCTTCGACACCGTCCAGGGTTTCGGCATGCGGGCCGTGGCCGGCGATACCGTCGCCTATGCCCATGCCAGCCAGATCGACGACGACGCGCTGGCGCGTGCCGCCGACACGGTCGGCGCGGTGCTGCGCGGCCATGGCGGCACGCTGGATCTGGCGCCCGCAAAGCCCGGCCCGGCGCTCTACCAGCCGGGCAACCCGCTGGATGCGATGCCCTTTGCCGACAAGGTGAAGCTGCTGGCCGAGATCGATGCCTGGGCGCGGGCCCGCGACAACCGGGTCCGCCAGGTCAGCGCCACGCTGTCGGCCAACTGGCAGGTGGTCGAGATCCTGCGCCCCGACGGCAGCTCCGCCCGCGACGTGCGGCCGCTGGTCCGCATCGGTGTTTCGCTGCTGGTGGGCGAAGGCGACCGCCAGGAAAGCGGCTATGCCGGCGCCGGCGGCCGCGCCGGCTATACCGCCTGGGTGGCGCCGGAACGCTGGCAGGCGCTGGTCGAAGAGGCGCTGTCGCAGGCGCTGATCAATCTGGAAGCCGCCCCCGCCCCCGCCGGCGAGATGACCGTGGTGCTGGGCTCCGGCTGGCCCGGCATCCTGCTGCATGAAGCCGTGGGCCACGGGCTGGAAGGCGATTTCAACCGCCGCAGGCTCTCGGCCTTCTCGGGGCTCATCGGCGAGCGTGTGGCCGCCCCCGGCGTCACCGTGGTCGACGACGGCACCCTGCCCGACCGGCGCGGCTCGCTCACCATCGACGACGAGGGCACGCCCTCGTCCCGCACCGTGCTGATCGAGGACGGCATCCTGAAGGGCTATATGCAGGACCGGATGAATGCCCGGCTGATGGGCGTGCCGGTCACCGGCAACGGCCGCCGCGAAAGCTATGCCCACCAGCCGCTGCCGCGGATGACCAACACCTACATGCTGGGCGGCGACAAGGATCCGGCCGAGATCATCGCCTCGGTCAAGCGCGGCCTCTATGCCAAGGAATTCGGCGGCGGCCAGGTCGACATCACCTCGGGCAAGTTCACCTTCTCGGCCTCGCTCGCCTATCTGATCGAGGACGGGAAGATCACCCGGCCGGTGAAGGGCGCCACCCTGATCGGCAACGGCCCCGACGTGCTCAAGCGGGTGTCGATGATCGGCAACGACATGGCGCTCGACGGCGGCATCGGCTCGTGCGGCAAGGACGGCCAGTGGGTGCCGGTGGGCGTGGGCCAGCCGACCCTGCGCATCGACGGGCTGACGGTGGGCGGCACCGAAATCGCCGCCTGATCCACAAGCGACCGACTGAAAAACCCCCGCCGGGCGGCCTGCCCGGCGGGGGTTTTGCGTGTCGGCCCGGTGCCGCAGATCAGCGGGCCGCAGCCGGCCTGCGGTCCGGCCCGGCGGTACGCCGCTGCCAGAGATAGATCACGGCCAGCAGCGCCAGGGCCAGGGCCTGCACCTCGATCCGCCCCATCAAGGGGATATAGGGCGCCAGGAAGCCCGGCCGGAACATGGCGAAGGCGACGGCGAACAGCGCCAGCCGCTCCCAGCCCTTGCAGGCCCGGGCGAACCAGCCCTGCAGCCCGGCGGCGAAGGCGAACATCGCCGCGACCGCACAGATCGAGATCCAGGCCAGATGGATCGGATCGTCGATCCACACCGCCCGCCCGGCATCGTCGACGCCCGAGATCATCAGCAGATCGGTGTTGAACAGGAAGATGAAGGGCAGGATCGCCGTCCGCATGTCGTAGGTGAAGCCCTGGACGCCGGTTTTGATCGGGTCGGCGCGGGCGATGGCTGCGGCGGCATAGGCGGCGAGCCCGACCGGTGGCGTGTCGTCGGCCAGGATGCCGAAATAGAACACGAAGAGATGCGCCGCGATCAACGGGAAGATCAGCCCGGCATCGCCGCCCAGCTGCACGATCACCGGCGCGGTCAGCGTCGCCATGATGATGTAGTTGGCCGTGGTCGGCAGGCCCATGCCCAGGATGATCGAGGTGATCGCGGTCAGCACCAGCATCAGATAGATGTTGCCGAAGCTGATCACGTCGATGAGGGTGACGAACCGCCCGACCAGGCCGGTGATGGTGACGGCGCCCACGATGATCCCGGCGGCCGCGGTGGCGACGCCCACCGCCACCATGTTACGGGCCCCGTTGATCAGCCCTTCGAAGATGTCCTGCAGCCCCTGGGCGACGCCGTCGCGCAGGATCTGCCCCATGGGCGTGCCCGGTTCGCGGGTCAGCCAGGCCAGGATCGGCCGCTGCACGATCATGATCACGGCCATGGCCTCGATCGCCAGCAGCACCGACAGCGTGGCCGAGCGCTGCAACACCACCAGATACCAGACCAGCACCACCACCGGGATCAGGAAGTGCAGCCCGGCGAAGAAGGTCTGGCGGAAGCGCGGCAGTTCCGAGCGCGGCACCGGCTTCAGGTCCAGCTTGCAGGCTTCGAGATGGACGACATAGAGCAGCGCCAGATACGAGATCACCGCCGGGATCAGGGCGGCGCGCACCACGTCCAGATAGGGAATGCCCAGGATTTCCGCCATGATGAAGGCGGCAGCGCCCATCACCGGCGGCATCAGCTGGCCGTTGGTGGAAGCCGCGACCTCGACCGCGCCGGCCTTGTGGGCGGGCAGGCCGACCTTCTTCATCAGCGGGATGGTGAAGGTGCCGGTGGTGACGGTGTTGGCGATCGACGAGCCCGACACCAGCCCGGTCAGCCCCGAGGCGACCACGGCCGCCTTGGCCGGCCCGCCGCGCAGATGGCCGAGCAGCGAGAAGGCGACGTCGATGAAATAGCGCCCGGCGCCCGCCCGATCGAGCAGCGCGCCGAACAGCACGAACAGGAAGACGAAGCTGACCGACACGCCGATCGGCACACCGAAAATGCCGGTGTCGCTGAGGTACATGTCGCTCATCAGGAAGTCGAGCGGCACGCCCGGATGGCGGATGATGCCGGGCAGCCAGGGGCCGACGATGCAATAGCCGAGGAACACGATCGCCAGGATCGCGAGCGCCGGCCCAAGCGTGCGCCGGGCGGCTTCGAGCAGCAGGATGATGGTGACGAGACCGAACCAGATGTCACGCTGAAGCGGCAGGCCCGCACGCATGACGATCTCTTCGTAATCCCACCAGAGATAGAGGACCGCAACCGCAGCCACCACCGCCAGCACCAGGTCGTAGACCGGCACCCTGGTCAATGCCGACCGCGGCCCCCCGGACAGGCGGTCGAGCAGTTTCGCCAGGCGGCCATCGGGCTCGCGATAGGCCGGGTAGCACAGGAAGGCGAGCAGCAGGGCGAAGGTCAGGTGGAACACCCGCGCCAGGAACTGGTCGAAGGGCACATAGGCGATATAGAGCTGAAAGGCCGACCAGCCGAGGCAGAGGGCGACGATCAGCCAGCGCATCACCGAGCTTGTCGGCGCGCGCGCCCCCGCTTCGACCTGCGCGACCAGGGCCTCGGCCGCCGCGATGTCGCCCTCGCCCTCACCCTTCGGGGGCGCAGCGCGGCCCCCCGTTTGCGATGCAGCCATCAGGCCCCTCCTCCCCGGCATTCGCCGCAGGCGCGGCTCGGAATGCGCATGAAACCTCGTGAACCAGATCTGAAAAGACGATGCCGCCGCCCGGTTCCCCAACCGGGCGGCGGCATCACGGCCGGATTACATCCAGCCCTTCTCCTTGTAGTACTTCTCGGCGCCCGGATGCAGCGGAGCGGTCAGACCCTCCAGCATCTGCTTGGGCTCCAGGTCGCGGAAGGCGGCATTCGACGCCTTGAAGGCATCGAAGTTCTCGAAGAAGGTCTTCACGAAGGTGTAGACCGTGTCTTCCGAGACGTCGGAGCTGGTGATCATCGTCGCCTTGACCGCATAGGTCTCGGTCGGATGATCGACGCCGCGATAGGTGTTGGCCGGGATGCTGGTCATCACGTAATAGGGCCGCTCGCCGACGAACTTCTTGATCGCGTCGGAGTTGACGTTGATCAGGTCGATCTCGGTCGAGTTCGCCGGATCCTCGATCGCCGCCGACGGGTTGCCGACGGTGTAGAAGAAGGCGTCGATCTTGCTGTCGACCAGGGCGCGCGAGGCCTCACCCTGCTGCAGGCCCTGGGCGTTCAGATCCGCGTCCGGATTGATGCCGTAAAGGTCCAGCACGTCCATGGCATTGCCGCGCTGGCCCGAGCCCGGATTGCCGATGTTGACGGTCTTGCCCTTCAGATCCTCGACCGACTTGATGCCGGTCTCCTTGCGGGTGACCAGCAGCACGGTCTCGGGGTGGACCGAGAACACGCTGCGCAGGTTCTCGACCTTCTTGCCGTCCCAGTCGGCCGCACCGCTCCAGGCATTGTAGTTGGCGTCGGACTGCGCGACGCCGAAGTCGAGCAGGCCGCGGCTGACGGCATTGACGTTGAACACCGACCCCAGCGCCGGACGGCCGACGCAGTTCAGCTTGTCGGCCGCCTGCTTGTTGATGATGGCACAGGCCTGCAGCGCCACCTGATAATAGACGCCGGTGACCGCACCGCCGCCGATCAGAATGTCGGTGGCCGCCGCGGCCGGAACCGTGGCGCCCGCCAGACCCGCGGCGAAGACGGTGGCCGCAAGGGCCGTTTTGCGAACGAACATCGCTCTCCCTTTCCCCTCGTTACTCGGTCGTTGGAAGTTTCCGGGGCCCGGCCTCAGCCGATCCCGAACAGGGCACGCGCCGTCGCCGCATCGGCGACGGGCCGCCCCAGCGCCGCCGCCACCCCGGCCGCCTGGCCGATCAGTGCGGCGTTGTCCGGGGCGGGGGCCCCGTCGCGCAAGGTCATGTTGTTCTCGAAGCCGAGCCGCGCATGGCCGCCCAGCGACAGCGCCGCACCGGTCGCCGCCAGTTCCGCGGGCCCGAAGGCGCAGACCATCCAGGGGTCCTCGAACCCCGTCTCGGCACGGGCGGCCAGAAAGCCGACCAGATCCCCCGGCCGGCCGCCACCCGGGGCATAGCGCCCCAGCACATACAGCACCGGCGCCGCACCGCCATCCAGCCCGCCGGCCACCGGCAGGATGCCCCGGTCGCGCAGGCGGGCCAGACGCTCCACCTCGTGCGCATCATAGAGGATCCACTGCCAGCGGCCACCCGCCGCGGCCAGATCGTCCAGCAGCCGGTAGAGATCGGTCTCGGCCGCACGCCCGGCCCCCTCGGGCAGGAATTCCTTCAGCCCCAGCGAACAGAAGCCGGGTTTCAGCGCCCGCATCGCGGCAATCTGCGCCGGCGCGTCGTAGACGCCCGCCGCCTCGCTGGTCACCTGGATCAGCAACCGGTCGCCGGTGGCGTCTTCCACCGCGGCGATGGCCGCACGGTAGAGATCGGCGTCCAGGCTGTGCCGGCCATCGGCATCGCGGACATGCAGATGGATCATCGACGCCCCTGCCGCCACGGCATCGGCGGCGGCCTGCGCCAGCTCGGCCGGCGTCAGCGGCAGGGCGGCATGATCGACCTTGCCGCGGCGCGCACCATTGGGTGCCACCGCCAGAACCGCTGGCGTGTCATAAGCCGTCGTCATCAACGCTGCCTCTTGCTGGGGGCGGACAAGATGCTCCGCCGATCATCCATCATCGACCCCGCCTTGTCTGCCCGTGATCGCACCGGGCTTCGAAGTTGAGCGATCTTTTCGCGATCCGCGGGGTGCGATGGAACGTCGTTGCGCCGGACCGTCGAGCAATGTGCGAAATCCGTCGAGATGGGCTTCGGCCCGGGCCACACGGTCGTCGGCAGGCGCGCCGATGCCCACCGCCACCAGCCCGACCAGGGCCTGGGCAAGGGCCAGCCCGCCGGTCAGGGAGCGGAAGATGCCAGGCCCGTCATGGGCCAGCAGCAGGACATGATCGGCATAGGCGGCGACCGGGCCGTCGCGGTCGTCGGTCAGCACCACCACCGTCGCCCCGGCACCGGCGGCAAAGACCACCGCATCGCGGGTCGCCCGGGCATAGCGGGTGATGGTCGCCGCGATCAGCACGTCGCCCGGCCCCAGATCCCGCAGCCGGTCGGGCAAGAGCCCTGCCGCATCGCCGGCAAGCGTGACGCCGGGCCGGACCAGATCGAGTGCATAGGCCAGGAAGAAGCCGAGGGTGTGGCATTTGCGCTGGCCGATCACCACCACCCGGCGGGCGGCCACGATCGCCCCGGCGGCTGCCGCCAGCGCCGGGGCCGCATCGGCCCCGAGGCTCTGGTCCAGATTGGCCCGGTCGGCCGCCAGAAAGTCGGCGACCAGCCCGGCAGGGCCGTCACCGGCGCCCAGACGCTGCAGCCGGCGCGAGCGGTCGGCATAGCGGCCGTCGCCGCCTCCGGCCAGCCGGTCGCGGAACAGCGCCCCCAGTTCGGTGAAGCCGGCATAGCCCAGCTTTTCGGCCAGGCGCACGAAGGTGGCGGGCGTCACCCCCGCTTCGTCGGCAAGGCGGCGCATCGACACCAGCGGCACGCGGTCGGGATGGTCGAGCAGATGGCGCGCCGCGCGGCGCAGCTGCGGGCTGAGACCGTCCATGCCGGCCTCGATCCGCTGCAGCACCTCGTCCGCGCCCGCCGCTCCGCTCATCTGCCCCTCTGGTTCAGGCGGCCGCAAGGCCAGTGGCGGCCAGGGCGGCATCGATCGCCGCCCCCAGCCGGTCGACGGCGAGCGCCAGCTCCTCTTCCGTCGCGATGAAGGGCGGCGCCAGCAGCACATGATCGCCCGAGAGCCCGTCGACGGTGCCGCCGCCCGGATAGCAGATCAGCCCGCGGGCGAAGGCCTCTTCCTTGATCTTTTTCCACAGCCCCGCGCCGGCCGGGAACGGCGCCCTGCTCTCGCGATCGGCGACCAGTTCGATGCCGCGGAAAAAGCCGCGGCCGCGGATGTCGCCGACATAGGGGCGGTCGCCCAGCCCCTCGCGCAGCAGCCGCTCGAAAACCGGGCCCATCTCGCGGACCCGGGCCACCAGCCCGTCGTCGCGGATCGCCTCCTGCACCGCCAGCGCCGCGGCGCAGGCGACCGGATGGCCCATATAGGTATGGCCGGTGGTCAGACCCAGCCGGCCGGTTTCGATCACCCGGGCGATCTCGTCCGACACCAGCACCGCGCCGATCGGCTGGTAGCCGGCCCCCAGCCCCTTGGCCATGACGATGATGTCGGGGGCGATGCCGTCGGCCTCGCAGGCGAAGGTATGACCGGTACGCCCCATGCCGCACATCACCTCGTCGAGGATCAGCAGCACACCATGGCGGGTGCAGATCTCGCGGATGGCCTTGAAATAGCCCTCGACCGCCGCGACGGCACCAAGCGTCGCGCCGACCACCGGCTCGGCCAGGAAGGCGAGCACGGTCTCGGGCCCCTGGATCAGCAGCTCACGCTCGAATTCCGCCGCCAGCCGGGCGCCGTATTCGGTGTCGCTCTCTCCGGGCAGGCGATAGCGATAGGCATGGCAGGGGGCGACATGGACCACATCGCCCATCACCCAGGGCAGAAAGGGCCGGCGCCGGCCGACATTGCCGGTGGCGGACAGGGCCCCCAGCGTGTTGCCGTGATAGCTCTGCCGGCGAGCGATCACCCGGGTGCGGGCCGGATCGCCCCGCTCCACCGCATGCTGCCGGGCGATCTTGAGCGCGCTCTCGATCGCCTCGGACCCGCCCGAGACGAAACAGACCTTGCCGAAGCCTTCAGGTGCCGCCTCGGACAGCAGATCGGCCAGGCGCTCCATGGGCTCGTTGGTGAAGAAGCCGGTATGGGCGAAGGCGACCCGGTCCAGCTGGGCCAGGATCGCAGCACGCACCCGCGGATCGCCATGGCCGAGACACGAGACGGCGGCCCCGCCCGAGGCATCCAGATAGCGGCGGCCGTCCTGGTCGATCAGCCAGCAGCCCTCGCCGCCCACGGCGACGGCAGGCTCGGCGGCGGAAGCCCGGTGAAGCACGCGGGACTGGGCGCGGTTGCGGCGCAGCGGGATCTCGGACATGGCGTCTCATCCGGATGATGCGGGGGGTCCGGATGATGCTAGGCCGCTGAAATCGTGGATGCAACGTCCGTTTTACTGAAACATGAATGTTGCATATGTTTCATCGGCGGCTGAAACGAATCACGGGGGCCCGACGGCCCCCGTGTTCCTCCGACAGCCGTGTCAGGACGGGTCAGATGACCTGCTCGCGCGCCGCAGCCAGCGCCGCCAGACTACCCAGTACCCCGAAAACCCGGAAGGGACAGGGCGCGTCGCCGCCATTGCCCGCAGGCTCGATCCGCGGCTCGACCTCGTCGCACATCTGGGTGAAATAGGCGCCCATGGCGTTCAGGCTGTCATACTCGCCCCGGCCCTTGTTGACCCGGTAGAACCCGCCGACCGCCCGGCCGTCGACCAGATAGATCACCGGCTCGGCGCTTTCACCCTCGATCAGGTCGACCGTCGGCACCCCCTCCTGGACGATGACCTCGGTGTTGAGGGCACCTTCCTTGATGACGTTCATCTTATGCCGGGTCTTCTTGTTCATCTCCAGGATGTCCTCGCCCGACCGCGCGGTCATGACACCCATGCCATAGGTGCCGCTGTCGGCCTTCACGAAGACATAGGGGTCGCTTTCGATGCCGTATTGCCGGTACTTCTCGCGGGTCAGGTGCAGCACCTTGTCCACGCCGCGGGCGACACAGCCGAGCCCCGCCTTCTCGCGGAAATTGATCTGGCCGCACTGGTGCCACAGCGCCTGGATCAGCCAGGGATCGACGTCGAACTCTTCGGCGAAGGCGTCGGCGACCTGGGCATAGGCCGAGAAATGGCCGCTCTTGCGCCGGCGATACCAGCCGAGCGACAGCGGCGGGATCACCGGCTGTTCCAGATCGACCAGGATCGAGGGCGCGCCCGCGGTCATGTCGTTGTTCATCAGCACCACATCGGGCACGAAACCGTCGGCGGTGCCGATCCGGCCGTCCTCGCGGCGCAGCGGCTCGACCCGGATATCGGCACCGGTCGCCGTCTCCAGCACCATCGCTTCGTCCAGGTCGTACATCAGGCTGCCGAGACGGACCTCCCAGCCGGCCTGTTCGATGATCCCGGCCAGCACCCGCACGTTTTCAAGGTAGTGCAGATTGCGGGTGTGGTTCTCGGGCACGATCAGCAGCCGCCGGCCATCGGGCGCCACCCGCGCCAGATGGGTCTTGAACCGTTCGGATGCCCGGCCGCGGGCGGCGCGAGAAATATTGTTGAACCCGGCCGAGAACAGGTTGGTGTCGACCGGGGCGATCTTGACGCCCGAATGGCGCAGATCGACCGAGGCATAGGGAAGTGCCGGGGTCTCTGCGAACCGGGCGTCGAACCAGGCGGTGACCTTGTCGGCCTGGGACGCAAGGATGTCGTCGAGAAGCGGCAGAATGAGCGTCTGCATGGGACGGGCGGCCTCCGGGTGTCGGATCCGGCAGACGGGCGTCTGTCGGCGGGAAGAGCGCCCGCCACCCTGATCGTGATGACCGGCCGGCGGGGCATGCGGCCCGGCAGGACCGGACCGGACGGCACCGCCTTCGGCGGCACCGGGGGCGCCGCATGCAGGGCGCCCCTGAAACGGGTCTCCCGGCCGGGCGTCAGCCCGGCAGGGAAGTCGGCGGCCCGGGTCGGTGGCGGGCGCCACCGCCATCCGGCGCCAGGGCCTGCAGGACGGCAAGCCCCGCGATGACCGCGGTTTCCGCCCTGAGCACGCGCGGGCCCAGGCCGATCGCGGTCAGATGGGGCCGGGCACGAAGCCGGTCAAGCTCGGCCGGATCGAAGCCGCCCTCGGGCCCCGTCAGCAGCCCGGCCGGACCATCGCCCAGCATGGCCGCGACGGCCGCGGCCGGACGCCCGGCCCCGGTCTCGTCGCCGAAGACGACCGGCAGGTCGTCCAGACGGTCCAGCACGGTATCCAGCGGTTCCGGGGCATGGATAGAGGGCACGGTCAGCCGTTCGCACTGCTCGGCGGCTTCGCGCGCGATGGCGGCAAGCCGGTCCATGCGCAGCCGGTCGACCACGGTGCGGCGGGTGACCGCGAACCGGATCGCGGTGACGCCAAGCTCGGTCGCCTTTTCGACCGCAAACTCCACCGGGCCGCGCTTGACCGGGGCCATCACCAGTTCCAGCCGCCGTTCGGGCGCCGGCAGACGGTGCTGCGCCACCAGACGCGCGGCCGCACCGCGCTTGCCCACCGCCACCAGCTCCGCCGCCCATTCGCCGTCCCGGCCGTTGAACAGGGCAAGCGCCGCCCCGGTCTCGCGCCGCATCACCGCCCGAAGATAATGGGCCTGATCCTCGTCGAGCAGCAGTTCGCCCCCGGGGGTCATGGGCCCGGTCAGACGGTCGGGATCGAGGTAGAGGCGGGGCGCATCGGCGGCCATGGGATCTCCGTATCGGCTCTTCTCCCCAAGAGCTATAGCGCCCCTGATCACGGGTTTGAAGCCCAAGCCGGTGCATTGCCGCGCTTGGCAACCCTGCGCCCAACGGATAAACCGGCATGAGGAGCCAGAGCCCGAGGAGCCAGCGCCATGGCCGAACCGGCCGCGAAGTCCAGGACCGGTCATACCGACATCCACGCCGACAAGGGGCTGATGCGCCTTCTGCCCGAGGGGCTGAAGCCCTATGCGCTGCTGGCGCGCTGGGACCGGCCCATCGGCTGGTGGCTGCTGCTGCTGCCCGGCTGGTGGGCGATTGCGCTGGCAGCCCCCCAGGGCGGCCTGCCCGACCTGCTGCTGATGGCGGCCTTTCTGGTCGGCGCCGTGGCCATGCGCGGTTTCGGCTGCACGATCAACGATCTGGCCGACCGGCATTACGATGCGAAGGTGGAACGCACCCGCAGCCGGCCGATCCCGAGCGGCCGGGTGACGCCGCTGCAGGCGCTGCTCTTCCTGGTGCCGCAGGGGCTGGTGGGCCTTGCGGTGCTGGTGATGCTGCCGGTGCCGGCGATCGTCATCGGCCTCGCCTCGCTGGCACTGATCGTGCCCTATCCGTTCATGAAACGGATCACCTACTGGCCGCAGGCCTGGCTGGGCCTCACCTTCAACTGGGCAGCCCTGGTCGGCTGGGCGGCGGCCAGCGGGGCCGGGGACCTGGCAGCCATGACACCGGGCCTGCTGCTCTATGCGGGCGGCATCTTCTGGACGCTCGGCTACGATACGATCTATGCCCATCAGGACCGCGAGGACGATCTGCTGGTGGGCGTGAAATCCACCGCCCTCGCCCTGGGCCGGCGCACGAAGCCGGCGGTGGCGGTGTTCTATCTGATCTTCTGGGGCTTCACGGTCGCCGCCGGGCTCAAGGCCGGTTTCGGCGCCGGCTGGGTGCTGGCCATGGCCTTCACCGGCTCTCACCTCTTCTGGCAGATCCGCAGGCTCGACATCGACGATCCGGCGCTGTGCCTGAAACTGTTCAAGTCCAACCGCGATATGGGGCTGATCCTGCTCGCCACCATCATCCTGGCCCGCCAGGTCCCCCTCGGCGGATGAGCCGGGCGAGCGGCCGGGCCAGAAGCAGGGCGAGGGCCAGGATCCAGGCACCGGCCGGCATGTCGACCGCCGGCGGCAGGAACGGGCGCAGGATCAGGATGACCAGAACGGCACCCGCCACCTTGACCAGCTGGCGGTCGATCAGATCGAACCGCGCCCAGATGCCCCGCAGCCATCCTTTGAAGCCGGCCGGGGCGCCGGGACTTGTCTCGGGATCCTTCGCCGCCATCATCTGCTCCATGACCATCTGAACATCGCCTCTGCACTTGACCGCGGCCCCCGGGACGGGTCAAGTCCGCACACCCCCGAAAGCCGAAGCGAGGCCGCCACCGATGCCCTATGACAGCCTGCGCGACTTCATGGCCCGTCTAGAGGCCACCGGCCGTCTGGTCCGGGTTCGCGAGCCGGTCTCCACCGTGCTCGAGATGACCGAGATCCAGACCCGGCTGCTGGCCGAGGGCGGGCCGGCGGTGCTGTTCGAAAAGCCGGTGATGCCGGATGGCAGCCTCTCGACCATACCGGTGCTGGTCAATCTGTTCGGTACGGTGGAACGGGTCGCCTGGGGCATGGACCGGGAACCGCCGCAGCTGCGCGGCGTGGGCGAGACGCTGGCCTTCCTGCGCCAGCCCGAACCGCCGGGCGGCTGGCGCGAGGCGCTGGACATGCTGCCGCTGATGAAGACGGTGATGGCGATGCGGCCGAAGACGGTCTCGCGCGCGCCGGTGCAGGAGGTGGTCCTGCGCGGCGACGAGATCGACCTCACCCGCCTGCCGGTCCAGACCTGCTGGCCGGGGGAGCCGGCACCGCTGATCACCTGGCCACTGGTGGTGACCCGCGGCCCCGGGGGCGAGAAGACCGACGGCTACAATCTCGGCATCTACCGCATGCAGGTGCTGGGGCGAGACCGCACGCTGATGCGCTGGCTGCGCCACCGCGGCGGCGCCCAGCATCATCGCCGCTGGGGGCTGAGCAAGCGCGAGCCGCTGCCGGCCGCGGCGGTGATCGGCGCCGATCCGGGCACGATCCTGGCCGCCGTGACGCCCGTGCCCGACACGCTGTCGGAATACCAGTTCGCCGGCCTGCTGCGCGGCCGCAAGGTGGAGCTGGTCGATGCGGTCAGCCAGCCGCTGAAGGTGCCGGCCACGGCCGAAATCGTGCTGGAAGGCGAGGTCAGCCTCGACGATTACGGCGACGAGGGGCCCTATGGCGACCACACCGGCTATTACAACAATGTCGAGCCCTTCCCGGTCTTCCGGGTGACGGCGGTGACCATGCGCCGCCAGCCGATCTATCTCTCCACCTTCACCGGCCGGCCGCCGGACGAGCCCTCGGTGCTGGGCGAGGCGCTGAACGAGGTGTTCATCCCGCTGATCCGCCAGCAATTCCCGGAAATCATCGACTTCTGGCTGCCGCCCGAGGGCTGTTCCTACCGCATCGCCGTGGTGTCGATGCGCAAGGCCTATCCCGGCCATGCCAAGCGGGTGATGATGGGGGTGTGGTCGTATCTGCGCCAGTTCATGTACACCAAATGGGTGATCGTGGTGGATGACGACATCAATGCGCGCGACTGGAAGGACGTGATGTGGGCGATGTCGACCCGCATGGACCCGGCGCGCGACATCACCGTCATCGAGAACACCCCCATCGACTATCTGGACTTCGCAAGCCCCGAATCCGGCCTCGGCTCCAAGATCGGCCTGGATGCCACCAATAAATGGCCGCCCGAGACGAAGCGCGAATGGGGCAGGGAACTGCGCATGGACCAGGCGGTCATCGACCGGATCGACCAGATCTGGCCGAAGCTGGGGCTGCCGGGATCGGGGCAGGCGATCTGGAAGCCGGTGAAGGATTAGTTTCAGCTGCATACGACGACAGATATGAACGCAATGGAGAAGGCAAACCGCCGGATCGCCGAGCGTAAATCGGGTGTTGCAGGCTGATCCGGCGCCGCCGGATCTTCCATCGCCAGACGTATCGCCGTCGCGAAGCTGCCACGCATCCATGCTACTGTCTTCCGTCCCGCCCATGGCCACGGATGACACCCGCATGCTGCGCATCCTCCAGATCACCGATACCCATATCAGCCCCACCAAGCCGCATTTCGCGTCGAACTGGGCGCCGGTCGCGGCGCTGGCGCGGGCGATTGCACCGGATCTGGTGGTCCACACCGGTGACGTGACCGTCGACGGCGCCGATATGGTGGAGGATCTGGCCCATTGCCGCTGGCTGATGGACGGGCTGGAACTGCCCTGGGCGGCCGTGCCCGGCAATCACGATGTCGGCAGCGAGAACCCCGACCATATCCAGGCGGTGAACGATCTCCGCATCTCGCGCTGGGAAGCCCATTTCGGCCCGGACCGCTGGCTGCGCGATGCCGGGCCGTGGCGGCTGATCGGGCTGAACGCCATGCTGATGGGATCGGGCCACCCGCGTGAGGCCGAGCAGGCGGACTGGGCCGGCGAGGTGCTGGCCGAGGCCGAGGCCACCGGCCGCCCCGTGGCGCTTTTTCTGCACAAGCCGCTGTTCCTGAACGACCCCGACGAAGACGACCGCGGCTATTGGAGCGTGCCTGGCCGAGCACGCGGCCCCTATGTGGAGGCGATCCGCCGGGGCACGGTGAAGCTGGTCGCCTCGGGCCATCTCCACACCGCCCGGATCTTCCGTCGCGACGGCACGGTCTTCGCCTTCGGCGCGTCCTCGGGCTTCATCGTCGACAAGCTCGCCCCGGCCGATATTCCGGGCGAAAAGCGGCTGGGGGCGACGCTGCACCTGCTGGACGAGGACGGCACGGTCGAGTCGCGCCTGCTGAGCCCCGAGGGGCTCGACACCTATGTGATCGACGATGTCGTCCACGAGGTATACCCCCCGCAAGGCCGATAGCGACCGCAGGCCCCCGATACCCCGGCTTGTCGTTCCGCAAACGCTGTGCGTAAATTGCGGCGCACACAGGCATCCGGAACGGGATTTTGATGGCACTGCGCCTCGACATGATCGCTCTGCTGGCCGCAAGCACCCTGACCGTGATGTCTGGGGCGGCCATCTCTCCCGCCCTGCCCGGCATGGCGCAGCATTTTGCCGAGGTGCCTGAAGCCGGCCTGCTGGTTCGTCAGGTGCTGGCGGCTCCGGCCCTGGCGATCGTGGCGACCAGCTGGTTCATCGGCATCGCCATCGACCGCACCGGCTGCCGCCCGGTCATCCTGATCGGGCTGGTCCTGTTCGCGCTCGCCGGAACAGCCGGCTTCTATCTCGACGATATCCTCTCGCTGCTGGTCAGCCGACTGGGCCTCGGCATTGCCGTCGGCATGCTGCTTGCCGGCTGCACCACGGCAATCGGCACCCGGTTCGACGACGACGATCGCGCACGCATCACCGGCCTGCAGGTGGTGGCAATGTGCGTCGGCGGTGTCGTCTTCCTCGGCCTCGGTGGGCTGGCTGCGCGTGATGGCTGGCGTATGCCTTTCCTGCTCTATCTGGTTGCGGTCCCGATGCTGCCGCTCGTCATGGCCGGGCTGCGCCGCGAAACCGTCCGCCCGCGACCGACGGCCACGGAGCGGGCGCCGTTGCCTTGGAAGACACTGGCCTGGATCTATCCTGTCATGACGCTGGGCATGGCCACGTTTTACGCCGTCCCCGTTCAGCTCCCCTTCCTGCTTCACGAGGCGGGCATCACCGACACGGCCGCGATCGGCGGAGCCATTGCCCTGTCGACGCTGACATCCGGCCTGGTTGCAGCAAGCTTCGGCCGCATACGGGACCGGGCGGGCGCGCGGGCGGTCTTCGTGGCCTGTTTTGCATTTACCGCGGCAGGCTATCTGCTCATCGGCCATGCCGGCGGCTTTGCCGGCATGGCCGTGGGGTCGGCGATCTCCGGGATCGGCTTCGGCGCCTTCTTCCCCAATTGCGCAACTCTGCTGTTCACACGGGTACCGCACACCCTGCGCGGCAGGGCCATGGGCGGGCTGGGTGCTGCGATGTATCTGGGACATCTGTCCGCCCCGGCGATCACGCGCACCCTCTCCGCCACGGCCGGCCCGGCCGGCAGCTTTCTGGTTCTGGCCGGCGTTTCCGCAGTGATGGCCACGGGCTTTCTGGTTCTGGGCAACCGATGCGCACCTGCCGGCGGCCGAAGCTGAACGCCCGGATCAGAGACCTCAGGGATCGATCGCCTCGGCCCGCATCGCCATGACCACCGCCACGATGCGGTTGCTGACACCCAGCTTGTTCATGGCACCACGCATGTGGAAATCGACCGTGTGGCCCGAAATCCCGAGAATCACTGCGATGTCCAGATTCGTCTTGCCCCGTGCCGCCCATTCCAGACATTCCCGCTCTCGTCGCGACAGTCGCGGAAGCGCCTGAAGGCGCTCGGTTGCAGATGTCTCACGGCGACGCGAGACGACGACCTCCCTTCCGATGATCCGGTTCATGATCCCCCCACCGGCAGCCGCCGGCTCGTGAAATATTTTTGCAACAATGCTGCAAAAGACACCGAGAGTTGTCAATGCGACCATAAAATTACTTATAGTTGATATCCTGTCATCGAAACCGCCACCAGGTCACCGCCTGCCGGATCGGCCTGGCGGCGAATGTCCAGGTGATCGACGGGCAGACCGCCCACGCGACCGATCCTCTCCCACACCGCCGCGGTACAGACGATGTCGGCCTGCTTGAGAAGCGCGTGACCGTCGAGCCGGAGAACATCCTCAACCGGTGGCCCCACGATCACGACCTCTTGGCGAGGATCTCCAGGGAGGGCCGCCGCCAGGCCGTAGATTACCGGACCGGTGGAGAGAATGATGCCGCACGTCACCTTTTCACCGCGTTCACGCCCCCATTGGCCAAGAACGGAGAGAATGCGGATCGCCGCCGCCATTGCCGCAAGCGCATGATCACCTCGGCCGGAATGCCCGGTGGGGGTTCCGAATGATGCGAGCATGCCATCGGCGAAGAATCTGTCGGCATGCCCCC
>MDTG01359467.1_pt1 | contig 88853 bp, 67 predicted proteins | sample 811421 | NCBI WGS metagenome assembly MDTG01 (sample SAMN05326645, study PRJNA326480) | marine metagenome | isolation source: seawater | place: Pacific Ocean: South East | collected 2011 | reverse complement strand
CGTGATGAGCTCGGTCACCGGGTGCTCGACCTGCACGCGCGTGTTGACCTCGAGCATGTAGAAATCGCCCGTGCCGTCGAGCAGGAATTCGACCGTCGCGGCCCCGGCATACTCGGCGCTCTTGATCAGCCGCGCCGCGGCCTCGCAGACGCCGTCGCGCTTTTTCTTGTCGACCAGCGGCGCGGGGGCTTCCTCGATGAGTTTCTGGTGCCGGCGCTGGGTGGAGCAGTCCCGCTCGTAGAGGTGGACTGCGTTGCCGTGCTTGTCGCCCAGCACCTGCACCTCGACATGGCGCGCGTGCTCGAGGAACTTCTCGATGAAGACCGACCCGTCGCCGAAGGCGGCCTGCGCCTCCTGCTGCGCCTGCTGGAGGTTCGAGCGGAGCGAGGCCTCGTTGTGGCACACGCGCATGCCGCGCCCGCCGCCCCCGGCCGCGGCCTTGATGATGACGGGGTACCCGATCTCCGACGAGATCTCCGCCGCCTCGTCCGGATCGCTGACCGCGCCCTCCGACCCCGGGAAGATCGGCACCTTCGCGGCCTTCGCGAAGGTCTTCGCCTCGACCTTGTCGCCCAGGCGGCGCATCGCCTCGGGGCTGGGCCCGATGAACTCGATCTTGCAGTCGCGGCAGATCTCGCTGAACTCCGCCCGCTCGCTCAGGAACCCGTACCCTGGGTGGATCGCGTCCACATCCGCGATCTCCGCGGCGGAGATGATGCGGGCGATGTTGAGGTACGAGTCCTTCGCGGGCCCCGCTCCGATGCAGATCGCGCGGTCCGCGAGGCGGAGATAGGGCGCGTCCTTGTCGGCCTGCGAATAGACGCAGACCGCCTCGACGCCCAGCTCGTGGCAGGCACGGATGATGCGGAGAGCGATCTCCCCCCGGTTGGCGATGAGGACGCGTTTGAACATGGCAGAGCCTCGCGCGGCGTGCGGTGGGATGCCCCCCCGCACCGGTGCGCTCAGGGAGATCAGGAGGGGCGGACCATGAACAGGGGCTGGCCGAACTCGACCGAGTCCCCGTTCTTCACGCAGACCTTCTCGACGGTGCCGCTGATCTCGGCCTTGATCTCGTTGAAGACTTTCATCGCCTCGACGATGCACACCACCGAGCCCTCGGAGATCGACCCGCCCGCGCTCACGAACGGGGCGCTGTCGGGGTTGGGCGCGGAATAGAAGGTGCCGACCATCGGGGATTCGATCGCGACCAGCCCATCGTCGGACGGCGCCACCTCGCCGTTGCTCGAGCCGCCGCTCGCGGGCGCGGCGGGGGCGGCCTGCGGTGCGGGCGCCGCGTAGCCCATCGGCTGCGCGGGGTAGACGACCTCGGGCCCGTTCCGCCCCCGGCGGACCGTGACCTTCTCTTCCTGGTCGCGCAGGTCGAGCTCGGTCAGGTCGTTCTCGACCATGAGCTTGACGAGTTCCTTCAGCTTGCGGATATCGATCATAAAGTCCTCCCCCTCGCCGCACGCGCTGCGCCGCGGCGGGGATGTTCAGGTCAGATCGTCGCCCACTCGATGTCCCTGGGCAGGCTGGAGAGATTCTTGCGCCCGCGGGCGGTCACGGCGTAGTCGTCCTCGATCCGCACGCCACCGACCCCGGGCAGATATATCCCGGGCTCGATGGTCACGACATGCCCCGCCTCGAGCGCCTCGCGTTGCGAGAACTTGCCGAGCCTGGGCGATTCGTGGACATCCATCCCCAGCCCGTGCCCCAGCCCGTGGGCGAACTGCTCGCCGTACCCCGCATCGGTGATCACCTTCCGCGCGATCGAGTCGAGTTCGGCGCCGGTCACCCCCGGCTTGATCGCGGCGGCGGCCGCCTCGTGCGCCTCCAGCACGATCCCGTACACCTCGCGCATGGGCCTGGGCCAGCGACCGAGCGCGAAGGTCCGCGTCATGTCCCCGTTGTACCCCGCGCGTCGGGCGCCCCAGTCGATCAGCAGCGTCTCGTTACCGCGGATCTTGACCGGCGCGGGGCGGTAGTGGGGGTGCGACCCGTTCGCGCCCGAGGCGATGATCGTCCCGAAGGCGGGCCCGTCGGCGCCGCGCGTCTTCATCTGGTATTCGAGCTCGGCGCAGAACTCGAGCTCCGTCATCCCGGGATGCAGGTACTCGAGCGCCGCGAGCAGCGCCCCTTCCTGCAGCCGCACCGCATCGCGGATCAGGCGGATCTCCGTCTCGTCCTTGACGCGGCGGAGATTCAGCACGAGGCCGGTCGTGGGCACGAAGGAGCGAACGGGCACGCGTTTCGCCTTGCACGCCGCTCGCAGCGCCGCGTCGTCGGTCAGGCTGAAGTGGTCACCCTGCAGCGCGAGCCCGTCGAGGCGGCCCGCCTCGTGCAGATCCGCGAGCACCCGCGCGACCGCTTCGGTCATCGATCCGTCCCGCATGACGACCTTCGCGATCGGCGCGAAGGGCTCGAGTTCCTCGCGGTACCGCCCGTCGCTGACGATCGTGGGCTTGCCGGGCCCGACGATCAGGAAGCTGTCGCCGCCCAGGAACCCCGTGAGATACCCGACATCGACGGGGTTGGAGATCAGCGCATGGCTCACGCCCAGCCTGCGGCACGCGGCGCGGAGAGCGCTCAGCCGCGTCCGCGCGAGCGCGTGCGCTCGCTGCTGGGCCTTGGTGGGAGTGTTCCGTGCGCGCTTTGCCATGGGCGTCCATGATAGGCGGAACCGCTGTTCACCGCCTGTTCCCGGGCGTTCACGCGTGCCACGCATTGTGCGCACGAAAAACCCCCGGCTCGAGAGCCGGGGGCGATCCGAGGCGCGTGCGGCATGGAACCCGCCGCGCTCGTGGGGTCGCGAAGCGATCGGGTCAGTCGCAGCCCCCGGTGAAGGCATCGACGAACAGGCCCACATCCGCGAGGTCAACGGCGCCGTTCCCGTCGAGATCCGCGCCCAGCCGAGCGTCGATCGCGAGCATGACGAAGGTCTGGACATCGCCCAGATCGAGCACGCCCGACAGGTCGAGATCCGCGGGGCACGCGTCCCCGATGTCGAGCCCGTGGAGCGACGCGACGGGCTCACCCACCTGAACGGTGCGGAGGACCGCCCCGGTCTCGAGGTCCATCTCAAGCAGTTCGCCCGACGAGTCCGCGACGAGGACGCTGCCGCCCACGAGGGCCGTGAGACCCGTCGCATCGGAGCCCACGAAGTGGTCCTGGAAGTAGAGCCCGTTGAACTCGTCGTAGCGGTAGATCTTCCCGTTCAGCGAGCCGAGCACGACGGTCAGCCCCGAGAAGCTCATCGAGTTGATCGCGCCCCCGCAGGCGGCGAAGAACTGGAAGTTGTTGCCCGCGAAGGCGTCGGCGAGCGGCGCGCGCTCCGCGATGGTGTTCAGCCCGCCGTAGTACAGGTTGCCCCAGTGCACGCCCAGGCTCGTGACCTGCCCGAACACCGTCGTCACGCTGTCCACCAGCGCGCCGGTCGCCGGGTCGAGTTTCTGGATCTCCCCGTCGGTGTCAGCCGCATAGAGCCAGGTCCCGTCGGTCGAGAGCGCCGCGGCGTCCACGGATGCGACAAACGAGTCCACGACGGTGTTCTGATCGAGGTCGAGGACGATGATCACGCCCTCCCCGTCGCTGTAATAGAGGCGCGACCCGATCCGGGTCATCGCTTCGACAGAGGGGCCCGCGAAGGTCCGGAATGTGACGCTGCCCGATTCCGTGTCGTAATCGAAGAGCTTGCCGGTGGTCGTGCCGACGAGGACGGTGTCCGCGGATGCCGAGGCGGCGAGGCCCGCGAGGGCGGCGAGGCTGATCGAGGCGAGGCGTTGCATGGTGTGCTCCCTGTTGCGTGGGGGTCGTGGGGGTCTCTCGCTCGGCGGGCGTTCGTGTTCGCGGGTCCGTCCCGCATCCGCCTTGCGACACATGCATGATGTCCGCTGCGCGCAGGGTCACAACCCATCTCTTCGAAGGGGTTGAGGACGGGGCCGGGTGGGTTTAGTCCAGCGGGCGGGGGGGGAAACGCCCGATGAACCGGGCGAGCAACTCGGCGCGGGTCGACGCGTCGAAGTGCCGGTACAGGCGCGTCGCGTGCTCGTGCACCGTGGGCTTGCTCAGGCCCATCTCCGCCGCGATTTCCTTCTCGCTGAGCCCCTTGAGCAGGTACCCCAGCACCTCGCGGGGCCTGGGGGGCAGATCGCGGAGTCCGGGCTCGGCGCCCGATGCGAGCGCACCGCCCACGAGTGTCGCGATCTGGTCGTGCAGCAACGCGAGCAGGCGGCGCTCCCGGGGGGTGAACCCGGGCTCGCCCACCGCGCGGTGCACCCACAGGGTGCTCACCGTTGCCGCCTTGGGCATCTGGCGGATCGAGAAGATGTAGTCGTCGATCCCGCACACGCGGTGCACCTCGTTGAACGCGCGGGATCGCGCCCAGACCGCGGTGCCCCCCCAGATCGCGTCGCGCGTGAGGGTCACGCCGCGCTCCCGCTCGCGCCCGAACATCTTGGTGATCACGGGATACTCGGGCTTCTGCTCCGCCGGGCCCTTCGCGGCGTAATCGCGCCAGCGGCGTTCCGCGTCGGCGTTCGCCCAGCCCGTGCGCCACAGGCCCACCGCCTCATCGGGCTCGCCCGATCCGAGCCCGGTCAGCTCCGACGCGATGACGACCTGCGCATCCAGCAGGCCCTGGAGCCCCTCGTTGAGGCGTTCCGCCCAGCCCACACGATCGCTCCCGAGTTCGAGGCACTCGCCGAGCAGGGCCGTGCTCTTCATGACATCCGCCGCGCGCACGCGGCCCGATCGTTTCATCGATCTGCTCCTGCCGGACACCCTACCTGTCCGTGGGTGGGTTGCCAAGCCGATCTATGCTACTGGTCCGTCCGAGAATTCACCCCGCGCCCCGATGGCGCCGGAGAGCACCATGATCCGTCTATCCAACGACATCGCGTACCTCAGCCTCGAGATCGGTTTCGAGGCGGATATCCCGACCTATTCCGGAGGCTTGGGCGTCCTCGCGGGCGACACGCTGAAGGCCGCCGCGGATGTGGGCCTGCCCTATGTGGGCGTCACGCTGCTCTACAGGGGGGGCTATTTCAGCCAGAAACTGGGGCCCGACGGGGGGCAGACCCCCGAGCCCCACCCGTGGAACCCGGAGAGCGTGCTCCGACCCATGACCCCGCGCATCGTCGTCCCCATCGACGGACGGGAGGTCGTCATCAGGGCGTGGCGCCTCGACATCCACGGCGTCAACGGGCACATCGTCCCCGTCTATTACCTCGACAGCGACCTGCCCGAGAACGACGACGCGGCGCGCCGGATCACCGACCGTCTCTACGACGGCGGGCCCGACCACCGCATCCGCCAGGAGGCGATCCTGGGCATCGGCGGGCGCCGGATGCTGCGCGCAATCGGGCACGATGTGAAGACCCTGCACATGAACGAGGGGCACGCGTCGTTCCTGTGCATCGAGCTGCTGAGCGAGTACTTCGCCCGCGTCCGCGAGCAGACGGGGAAGAGCGCCCACCTCGACGCCGCCGCGGTCGCGCATGTCCGCCACAAGTGCGTGTTCACGACCCACACCCCCGTCGAGGCGGGGCACGACCGCTTCGCGATCGAATCCGTGCGCGCGATTGTGGGCGATCATCCGCTGTTCGAACGGCCCGACCTCTACGGCGAGAGCTCCGCGAACGGGGGCGGCGTACTCAACACCACCCGCCTCGCGATGAATTTCTCGAAGTTCTCCAACGCCGTCGCCCGCAAGCACGGGGAGATCAGCCGGAAGATGTTCCCGGGCTACCCCATCCGCTCGATCACGAACGGGATCCACGCGACGAGCTGGGCGAGCCCCCGCGTGCGCGCGCTCTTCGACACGCACATGCCCCTGTGGAGACACGATAACCACGACCTGCGCCTGGCGCACGCGATCCCCGACAAGGACCTGTGGGAAGCTCACAAGGGCGAGAAGGCGGACATGCTCCGCGCCGTGACGGAGCGGACGGGGGTCGAACTCGACCCCAACGCGCTCACCGTCGTCTTCGCGCGGCGGATGACGGACTACAAGCGCCCGGGCCTGGTCTTCGCGGACCCCGACAGGCTGCGGTCGATCGCGAAGGATGTCGGCCCGATCCAGTTCATCTTCGCGGGCAAGGCCCACCCCCACGACGGGCGGGGGCAGGAGATCATCCGCAACATCCACCGCGCCGCGCGCGACCTCGAGGGTGAGGTTCCCGTCGCGTTCTACCCCGATTACGACATCGAGATCGCGCGCCACCTCGTCGCGGGCGCCGATGTCTGGCTCAACAACCCCCGTCCCCCGCTCGAGGCGTCGGGCACCAGCGGCATGAAGGCCGCGCTCAACGGCGTGCCCAGCCTCTCCACCCTCGACGGCTGGTGGCTCGAGGGCTGGGTCGAGGGCGTGACGGGCTGGGCGATCGGCACCGAGCAGGAAGCGCCGGAGAAGGGCCCGCTGCTCGACGAGTACGACCTCTCCCACGCGGAGGCGATCTACGAGAAACTCGGGAAGGCGATCCTGCCGCTCTATCGGCGCGACCGCCCCGAGTGGATCCGGGTCATGAAGAACGCGATCGCACTCAACGGGTCGTATTTCACCACGCAGCGCATGGTCAGCGAGTACGCCCTCCGGGCGTACACGGCGTAGGGGCCTGCAGAGCCCGCACCCCGCCGATCGGACGGGGTGCGGACGCGGCGCACGAAAAAGGCCGGCATCGGCGCCGGCCCTTGGTGAGGTCGTGTTCAGAGATTGCTCCGGCTCAGCGCAGCCGCTTTGCGGCTTCCTCGAGCAGCGGCACCGCGAGTTCGAGATTCTCGACGCTCTCGCCCAGGTCCCCGTCCGCGGCGGCGGACCAGGCGCGGTTGACCTTCCGCTCGCCTCCCGCGAACGCGTCCATCACATTCGCGTATTTCGCGAGCCCGCCCCGCGCGACGATGACATCGCGCGCCTCGGGGAAGTTGGCGAGGTGGGTCTGTTGCAGCTCGCCAACACGCTCGACGATCTCCGCCATCCGCGCCTTGTCGGACTGCATCGCGAGCACATCCGCGTGGACGCTCTTGATCTCCGCGATCGCGGCCGCGAGCGAGTCCACCGGGTCCGCGGCGCCCTTCTTGAGCTGCCCGTTCCCGCTGAGCACCTTCTGCCCAAGCCCGCTCAGCGTCAGAACGATGACAGAGCCCAGGAAGTACCACTTGTGGCTCCACCGCGCGAAGCTGAACTCCGCGAGGTGGACGCGGCGGACGAGGGGCTCGCCGTCGTCCTGCCGGGCGGACATCGCGCCGACCACCTCGGGGGTCAGCTCGGTCCCGGCGGGCCACTGGGGGCCCTCCCCGCCGTCACGCGGGACATCGGGGCCCGCGGGGCTCGCGAGGACCGCGTACCCGTTCGGCCCCTTCTTCTCCTCGTTCGCGCTGCGGTAGAGCTCCGCGTCGAGCGTCGTGGGCACGAAGTACGCCGCGACGGCGCTCACCGCTCCGACCCCCACACAGATCCAGATGATCATGCCAAGCAAAGACTTCATCGCGTGATGCTCCGATCAGCCCATCGAGAGCTGGATGATGTTGATGATCAGCGCCGGGACGGCCTCGCCCACGATCAGCCCCGCGGCGATCGGGACGCCCCATTCCTCGGTGAACCGCCTCCCCTTTGCCATCGTGGTGAACATGCTCAGCACGCACCCGAGCCCGTAGGTCGCGATGTAGATGAACGGGAGATAGACCGAGAGGCCCACGAGCACGCCCAGCCCAGCGAACCCACCCAGCCCGAGCAGGACGCCCATGAGCCCGCCCATCGCGTAGAGGGCGTAGGGCAGATCGCCGCCCTGCACGCCCAGGATCACGCTCCGCAGCGCGTCCGCCTGGGCCGCGGGGACCTCGACCCCGCCCAGCTCGTTGGTCTGCGCGATGAGGAGCACCGTGAGCATGCTGATCGCGGGCCCGAGCCCGACGACGAACAGCTCGATGGTCTGCTGCTTGATGGGCTTCGAGCCCACCAGGTAGCCCACCTTCAGATCGCCCATCATGTCCGCGGCGAGGGTGATCGCCGTACAGAGCGCAACCCCCAGCAGCACCGACGCGAGGACCTGCCCGGTGCCCGCTAAGAGCATCACGAGCACGACGGTGACGAGCGCGAGCCCCGAGATCGGGCTCCAGTCCGTCATGCCGGTGCACTGCGCGATGATGACGCCCGCGAACCAGATCCACAGCGCGCCCACGATCGCGATGATCGCCGCCCGCGCGTGGTGGGGGAGCGAGGAGAGCCAGCCCTTCTTCATCCCCAGGTCGCTGTAGACCGACTGCTTCTTCTCGTCGTCCCAGGTGAGCCAGGTCTCGCGCGCCGCCTCGCTCGCGAACCCGATCGTCTGACCGTCGACCTCCACCACCTCGACCGCCGGATCGACCGCGACCTCGCGGTACGGCTGCGTCACGGGGCAGAACGAGTTGATCGGGCGCTCGGTCATCATGTCCGCCGCGAGGAACAGCATCGCGATCCCGCCGATCGCGATGAACACGATCGGGCCCAGGCCCATCTCGTCCCGGCTGCCCTTCGCGATCGCGCCCCCGGCGCCGCCGCCCGCGATGGACTTGAAGGCCGCGAGGATCGCGGGCAGCGCCGCGACCACGCCCATCATCGCGCCGCCCAGCAGCATGCCGATGCCCAGGGGCTTGCCGATGACGGTCCGCGCCCAGTTCGCGAGGTTGCCCGGGTCGACATTCGAGGGGAGCCAGCCCAGGTTGTAGGTGATCGGGTTGACGATCACATACGCCAGGATGCCGCCCACGAGGACCATCAGGCCCGGGCGTCCGGTGATATACCCGGCACCCAGCGAGAGCGGCGTGATCGCGAACACCAGCGCGAACTGCCCCGGGATGCCCAGAATCCGACCCACATCGATCGAGTGATCGTCGATCGCGAGGTCGGGTCGCCCGTCCTTGTCGTGATCCACATGGTCGATGAGCTCGTTGGAGTTCTTCTTGTACGACGCCGGCAGGCGGACATTGAAATCCTGGTACCCGAAGATCGGGTCGTTGGGCCAGCCATAGGCGCCCTTCGTGATCGACGACCACTGCGGCGGCGGCGCGAGCTTGTCAGCCGGGAGCGGTTCCCCGTTGGGGCCCATCTTCCCCTCGTCGGGCGAAATCCCCGCGCTGATGCGGTACACCTGCTTCGCGAGCGCGTCGCTGTGCCCCCGCCCCGGGTTCGCCTCGATCGTCGCGTCGATCTCCGCGAGCCGGGCGAGCTTCGCCTCCCGCTCGGATTCGTCCTGGAGGGTCGAGATCTCCCGCAGCAGGATCGCGCGATTGTGCAGCGCCTCGCCCCGCGCGAGGATGTCCGCGGGGGCGCTCTTTGACTCGAGCCACTCGTGCATCTCGTACGCGCGAGCCGCGGTGGTTTCGTCGATCCGACCCTGCTCGACGAGCACGCCCAGCGGCGAGTCGGGATCGACCGCGAACCCCTGCTCCGTGTCGGGGGCGGGGGTGACATCCCCGCTGCGGATCTCGACAGGGTTGGGGATGTTGGGCAGCGCCGCGGGGAGGTAGACCGCCGCGCCGATCAGCACGCCCAGGATGAGCACGAGGAACTTCTGGATGCCCGCGCCGGGGCTCTTGAGGATCGTCGAGACGCCCACGGCGCTCGGGAAGCGGAGACGGTCGATGTCGATCATCTGCTTGCGCAGCGGGATGATGAACACGCAGCCCATGATCGCGCCCGCGATCGACGCGAGGGTGAGGAGCCAGAAGTTCGCGTCCGTCCAGGTCAGCGTGAAGCCCAGCAGGATCAGCACCGGGACCGTGAAGATCACGCCCGAATTCGAGGTGTTCACCGCGCTCGCGACGGTCTGCACGATGTTCGTCTCGACGATCGTGCCCCGGCGCAGGATTTTCAGGATCCCGAACCCCAGCACCGCCGCGATCGCCGACCCGCCGATCGTGAACCCGATCTTCAGACCCGCGTAGGTGATCGACGCGTTCATCACCACGCCGATCAGCACGCCCACGACCACCGCGAGCAGCGTGACCTCCCGATACCCCCGGCTCGGGGGCACCGGCGCGCCGCGACGGGACCCGGGCTCGTCGCCACCCGGTTCCATCGGGATCGTCGCGCCGAGGTCTCCCGGCGCGGCCGCGCGCTGACCGTTCGTGTCGAGCCCGGGTCGTTCAGACGGCGTCTCTGACATGCATTCGCTCCCTGCGTCCATCGCCCGGCGTGCGCACACCGGATCGTGTTCTGCAGGGTACACGATGAGCACGCCCCGGTGGGGCGGTTCCGCATCAGGGCAACGCGCACGACGCGCACGAAAAAGGGCGGCGCCGTGCCGCCCCTTGCGTGGACAAACTCAGATCGAGACCGAGCCGAATCAGATCGAGGTCAGCTTGCGACCGATCCGCCGGCGCCGGTTGATGATCTTCCGGCCGCTCTTGGTCTTCATCCGGGCGCGGAATCCCGACTTGCGGATCTTCTTGATCTTGCTCGTGCGACGAGGGTAGTGAATCGCCATCGGAAGCCTCCCGGAAACAGCCCGGCACCACAGGCCGGGCCGCAACGATAGACCCCCTCACCTGCTGCGACCACCCCGCGCGAGCCCGATCCGGCGCGATCGGCGCCGCCTCGGCGCACCGCGGCTGGGGCGGGGTCCGTCCCGAACGAGTTATCCAGACCTTGAAGACGACAGAAGTCCTGCCATCGCTTGGTTTTTGCGTGATCGCCGGGCCTCAAAACCGTATTCTGTCCCGAGTGCAACAACGCACGACCGGATCCCGTCCAACCGGTGGACGGGACGGGTTTCGAACGGTCTCCGGGTTCGCTCCACGGCCGGCAGGTTCGCCGTCCGGAGAGCCTCCTCGGTGTGACCTCCACCCACCCGGCGTCGCGGCGTGTCCCCCTTTTCGTGGGGAGGGGGCGGCGCCACGACGCGGGCGGAGGGTCCGCGATGGACGACATTCTCGCCGACGCGCAGCGCACGCTGGGTGTCGAGTTCAGGGCGATCGAGCATCTTGAACTCGCTCTGCGTCACGCCTCCCATTCCGAATGCCGCCTCGATTCCAACGAGCGGCTCGAATTCCTGGGCGACGCCGTTCTGGGCATGGTCGTCTGCGAGCGCATCTTCGAGCGCTTCCCCGAGGCGCTCGAGGGGGAGATGACCAAGATCAAGTCCACCGTCGTCTCGCGCAAGACCTGCGCCGACATCGCCGAGAAGATGGGCCTCGAACAGCTGCTCGTGCTGGGCAAGGGGATGCAGACGCAGGATCGCCTGCCCCGCTCGCTCGCGGCCGCGGTGCTCGAGGCGGTCATCGCCGCGGTGTACCTCGACCAGGGCTTCCACGCGACCAAGGCGTTCCTCGTCCCGCTGCTCGATCCGTACATCGAGGAGGCGGAACGGAGCGGGCACCAGCAGAATTTCAAGAGCGTCCTCCAGCAGCACGCGCAGGCGGCATTCGGGGAGTCCCCCATCTACCGCGTCCTCGACGAGAAGGGCCCGGACCACGCGAAGGCGTTCAAGGTCGCGGTCGAACTCGCGGGCGAGGGCTTCCCCGCCTGCTGGGGGCAGTCCAAGAAGCAGGCGGAGCAGCAGGCCGCCGAATCGGCGCTCCACAAGATGGGCGTCCTCATCCGGGACGAGAACGGGCGTGTTCGTGTCGTCGACGACGGCATGGCGCTCTCCGACTGATACCCGCGGCATCCGCGCAACGAAAAACCCCACGCGTCGCGTGGGGTTCTCGGCAGATTTCGTGATCCCGTTCACCCGTGGATCAGGGCTTGAGATCGACCACCACGGGAAGGTGATCGCTCACCGCGCTGTCGTCGGGATAGAGCCCCCACATCGCGAGGCGGTCAGGGTCGATCAGCCGCGTGTCGAGCGCGAACGCCTGCGCGACGCGGGATTCGCCCGTGACGAACCAGTCGAGCCGCCCGGGCCCGAAGTACCCGTTGTCGTCGCGCCAGGTGTAGATCGCGGTGTCCCCGATCACGCCTGTTGTCGCGGGCTCGAAGTCCGAGCCGTCCGAGGCGAGCCCGGTCCGCAGGATATCGAGGGGCCCGCGTGTGCCGACGAGGTTCAGGTCCCCGCCGATGATCGCGGCGTCGATTTCCCGGCCGAGCGTCCCGCGGACATTGTCCATCGCGGAGGCGAAGGCGTTGTTGATCGCGCCCGCCTCGGCGTACCGGATCAGGTCCTCGTTCGACCCCGCGGACCCGCAGCACTTCATGTGCGTCGAGCACGCGAGGATCTCCCCTTCGGGCGTCGAGACCAGCGCCGAGATCGCCCGCACCGTGCGGGTCCGCCCCGTCGCGGGATCAGCGACCGCGATCGGATCCGTGTAGGACGCGCTGACCACATGCGGCGTCGCGATCGCGACCCCGAGGTCGGGCAGGCTCACCGCGTCCCACGCGCCCACGCCCCCCGCGAGGCCCTGCACGCCCGCGGCCCACGCGTGCTTGCTGGGCAGCGGGCCCACGAAGCCGCTGAGCCACGCCTCGAGGGCCTGCGCTTCGAAGTCGTCCGCCTCCTGGAAGAGGATGACATCGGGCTCGATCGCCGCGATGAGGCGTGCGAACGGCGCGGGCTCGATCTGCGGCTTGCCCCGCAGGACATTCATGCTCAGCACGCGGATCGTCCCGGAGGGCTGGGCGGGCACGCCCTTGTTGGTCAGTTGCTTCGATTCCGCCGCGTCGGGCAGGACGAACACGATCGGCTCGCTGTAGCGGTTCACCTCGCCCCCGCCGCCCGTCATCAGGACGATCGCGCGCGCCGAACCGGCGCTGTCGATCCCGGTCCCGTCGAGGGCGTCCGCGGTCCGGTCGAGACGCGCCTCGAAGAACTCCGACGCGTAGGTGGGGGTGACGAACAGGCCCACATCCGCGTGGGACAGGCGCGTCACCGAGCCGTCCGGGTTGTTGCGGATGACCGCGACGCCCGACGCGAAGGGCGAATCGGGCTGTCCCCGCTCGCGGCGGCGGTTCCGCAGGTTCGCCGCCGCGGAGGGGGCGAGGTCGTCCACCAGCGGGCTGAGCAGGACCTCAAGATCGACCCCCAGCGTGCCCACATCGGGCGGTCCGACGAGCATCTCGCCCGTCGAGGGATCGTTGTCCAGGTCGAACAGCAGCCGGGTCGTCTCGTCGTTGGACTGGAGCGTCGCCTCTTCACCCGGGCTGAACCGGAACGAGACGGTTTCCGCGTCCGCCCGCGTCGTGATGCCGCCCGACCATTCGCGGGTGTTGCCATCGAGGACAAAGCCGCGGGAGGAGCCCGTCGAGGCGGCGCAGCCGCCCAGGCCCGAGCAGGCGACGAGCGACGCGAGGGCGAGGCTCGGGACGAGGACCAGCGAACGGGCGAACGGAAGGGTGGTGGGTGTGCGCATGATCGGGAGTATGGCGACCCTGCGCCGCTCCGGCAACCCGCGTCGCCTCCCAATTCCCGCGTCCGGCGTTCGCACGCCGCCTCAGACGACGCCGTTGATCACGAGCCCGAGCACGACGACCGCCATCAGCGCACAGAACACGACCGCCGCGACCAGCCATTTCTGGCTGCTCGACACCAGCCTCGCGAGCTCCGCCTCGCGTTCGGCGTCCGTCTCCCGGAGCTGGCTGATCGTGTCCCCGAGCTCTCGGGTCGAGGTGCTCATGTCCCCCAGGGTCTCGCCGAAACCCTCGATCGAGCGGGCCATCTCCTGCCCGGTCTCGTTGGAGCGGTGGATCGTCGCCTGCATGCTCTGGAGCGCCGCGGTCTGCCGCTGCCCCGCCTCGAGCTGCTGGATCGCGGTCTTGTTGAGCCGCTCCACCGCGGCGTCGTTCCGCGTGCGCGCATCCCGGGTCAGCTCGATGAGGTCGTTCAGCGCGTCCGCGACGCGCCGGTTCTGCTCGACGAGTTCGGGGATCGCGTCCATGTTGCGGGCGGACCGTTCCGCGAGTTCCAGCAGCCGCTCGGAGCGGTGCGTCTGCGTGTCGAGATGGTCATCGACCTTGCGGACGAGGCCCAGCACCTCCGCGTAGTTCTTCTGGAGTTCCTTGACCAGTTCCTGGCGGTTCCGCGGCGCGAGAATCGGCGAACGCTCGCGGTCGTCCTCCCCGGAATCGTCGGTTCCGAGGGGTTCGACCCCCGCCGGGGCGCCCGCGGCGTCGCTCGAACTCGTGGGCGATTCGGTCATCGCGCCCGCGATCAACGAATCGTCGCTGGGGTCCTGCTCGTTCTCGTCGAGGTAGACATCGATGTTCACCGGCTCCCGTGCCGGCGCGCTCGCCGCGCTGCGCGACCCCGCCGAACGCGGCGTCGCCCCCTTCCCGAACAGGCGTGCGATCGACTGCTTCAGCCCCATCCGCGTCTCCTTCCGCGACCCGTCTCCGCGCCCCGCAGCGGCCCGCTCGCGCGGGGGCGCCGGAGGGCTCTCTGCTCCGACCCGAGCGTACGGCGAGCGCCGCGGGGTCGGCAACGCGTCGGGCGCGAAACCTGCGCACAAGAGCGATGTTCGCGACGGCTAACGCCCCGGGACGCTCAGCCTCGCAGGGCGGAGGCGACCCGGGCGACGAGGTCGTCCGAGGGCAGGCGATAGGGGCGGAACTTCTCGAGCGTGCCGAGTTCCTCGTTGAACAGGAGACCCCGGTTCATGCCCAGCTTGCCCGCGACGGGGGTGTCGATGAGGTTCGCCGAGTCGCTGGCGCTCATCTGCAGGACCGCCCGCTGCTCGAAATAGCCCAGGCCCCGCCGGTCGAGAGACCGGTTGAGGCTCGAGGCGGTGTCGCACCACGCGATGACATGCAAGCCCAGCGCGGGCCCGTCGCGGAGCAGGTTGGTCAGGTGCTGCGCCGCGTTCGGGCCCTCGTCGTCGCCCCCGTCGTCGGAGAAGCTGAACGAGAAGTCGTCCTCCTTCTGACGCAGGTCGCGGAAGCGTTGCAGGCCCAGCAGGAAGAGGTACCAGGGCTGGTGGGCGACCGATTCGTCCGCCTCGCGTCGCTCGCGTTCCGCGTCGAAGGCGGCGAGGGTCTCCGCGAGCGCGCGCACGCGACCGAACGAAACATCCAGAGCGCCCGCATCCGTGAGCGACCCGGCGATCCGCTCGACGGATTCCGCCTGCGGGTCGTCGGGCGGGGTCGAGTCGAGGAAGGCGATCCGGACCCCGTCGGGCGCGGGGGCGTGCTGGGCGGCGAGGCCGACCATCGCGGAGGCGAGCATCGCCCGGCTCGTCTCGTCCTGCTGGCCCACGACCAGCAGGTTGGCGCCCGCCTGGCGACGCAGGTGGGCCCCGGTTGGGGGCTTGATCGCGACGGGGTCGCCCACCCACGCCCGCGCGGCGCGTGGTGCTTCGGCGCCGGGCTCGAGCGCGCGGAGCAGGTCCTGGTTGTCCGCGAGGTCCGCGGGGATGTTGCCCTCGAACACGATGGTGTGCGTGTCAATGACCGGCGGCGTCTCGTCCATCTTCGTGCGCACGCTCGCGAGCACCTCGTCGCGCTCCGCGTCGGGGAGCCAGCAGACCTGGAAGGGGTTGTTGCCCTCGACCATGCCGTTCGCGTCGTTGTAGATCGCCTCGCCCGGGCGGCTGAGCAAACGCGCGGCGGCGTTGTCCTCGCTGAGGATCAGGTACGAATCCGTCTCTGAGCACTGCAGCGCGATGCGCACCGCCATCTGCCCCATCGTCGAGCGGGCGAGCGAGTAGGCCCCGCTCAGGGTTTGGCTGCCCAGCATCACATGCATCCCGAACGCGCGGCCCTGTCGCACGAGGCGGTCGAGCAGCAGGCTCGCGTCCTGGGCGATCTTGTCGTCTTCGGTGAAGAACTCCTGGAACTCGTCGATCACCAGCAGCGTGCGCGGCATCGCCTCGTTCCGACCCGCTTGGGCGAGCGCGTCCCGGCACGCGCCGATCGATTGCACGCCCAGGTCGCGGAACAGATCGCCCCGGCGCTTCAGTTCGTCGTCGAGACGCTGGAGGACGGACAGCCCGAACTCCCGGTCCGACTCGATCGCGACGGCGCGGGCGTGGGGGAGTCGTCCTCCGGTGTAGGCCTTGAATTCGACGCCCTTCTTGAAGTCGACCAGGTAGAACTCGAGCTGGTCGGGGCTGTACCACAGCGCGCCCGCGGTGATCATGACATGCAGGAGGGTGGACTTGCCCGAGCCCGTCTTGCCCGCGATGAGCGCGTGCTGGCTGGTGCCCTTGCCCAGCGCGAGGCGTTGCAGGCGGGTGGCGCCGGCGCGACCCAGCGGGATGGACAACTCCCCGGCGCAGTCCTCGGTCCACATCTCGGAAGCCGAGGCGGGCGCGAGCGTGCGGAAGGGCACCTCGACCTTGCCCGATTCGAGCGCGGCCCGTCCTGCCTCGTCGAGGATCTCCGCCGTGCGTGTATCGGAGGGCGGGGCCTCGAGGGTGAGCGGGAGGGACTCGTACGCGGGGTCGCGCCACACGAACGGCGCGGCATCCGTGTGCTCGTGCTGGTCGTCGTAATCGAGGACGCTGACGCCGCGCGTGAGGTCCTCCTGCGAGATCGTCTCGGGGAGCTTGCTCCGCGTGTCCTGGTGGATGAGGACGAAGACGCCGCACCGCGGGCCCGATTCGATGATGCTCGTGAGCCGGCGGGCGGCTTCCTCGGTGAACCCGGTGGGGAAGTCGGCGACGACGAGGAAGCGGTAGGGCTCGGCGATCTCTCCCGCTTTCTCGTTGTACGCGTCGATGGATTCGAACTCGTTGCGCAGGTACTTCTGGATGACCGTTTCCATGTGCTCGGTCAGGCCCGCGAGGCGCTGCTCGATGTGGCGGGCCTCGGTCCAGATCTTCGAGTCCACCAGCCGCTCGTCGTGGTCCGCGAGGCGCATGAACCCCGCGAAGGACTGACCCAGCCCGACGGGGTCGAGCATGGTGAGGCGCACCTTGCCCGCGGGGAGCGCGGTGAGCGCGCGCAGCGTCGCGTTGCGGAGCGTCGCGTGCGCCTGCTCGCGTCCGTCCGTTCCCGTGCGCACGAGCAGGGACGCCGCCCCGGGCGTGTCCAGCATCGCGGGCGGGCGCAGGATCGCGGGGCCTCCCGACGACTCCGGGAGCCGCAGGGCGAACGCGCCGACGCGCAGGCCGGGCGCGGCCTCGGTGGGGCGGGGGCCCGCGGGCCAGACCCCGTCGTCCCACGGTGGGCAGACGCGGTCCATCTCCCGGTCCGATTCGTCGGTTCGTGCGGCGGCGTCCGTCGCGGTGCGTCGGTACTCGGTCTCGAGGGCCTCGACCGCGTCCGTGTGCGCGCGCCGGGCGGCGTCGGTCGCCTCGGACTTCTGGGCCTCCGCCTCGCGCAGCGCCGCGTCGCGGGTCTTGTCGATCTCTTCGAGCCTCGCGTCGGCCTTCTCGTTGATCGATGCGACCGCGGCGGTGCGCTTCTTCTTGATCTCCGCTGCGATCACGACATGCTTGCGATCGAGGCGGGTCAGGGTCTGCTCGCGGCGCTGCTTGACGACCGCGAGTCGGGTCTCGTAGCGCTGCTTGCCCGCGGCGACCTCCGCCTCCTTGCGCTCGCTGATGGACTTTTCGATCTCGCGTTTGCGGGCCTCCGCCTTGCGCACCGCGGCGACGCCCGCGGCGCGCCCCATGCGCAGGTACTCCGCGAGCGGCTTGACCTTTCGGCGCGTGCCCGCGAGGGCGAGCGCGCGGATCGGGAGCGCGAGCACGAGCATCGCGGCGCCGCCCCCCGCGGCGTAGGCGCCGGTCATGGGCAGCGCGGACAGGCCCGCCTGCGAGAAGTGGTAGCCCGCGCCGGCGCCGATGCCCGCGAGGATCATCACGACGGGGCCGCCGGCGCGCACGAACCCGTGCAGGGTGACGCCCCGCATCTTCTTGAGCGCGCTGTTCGCGGCCTCCCGGGCGGTCGCGAGATCGGCGAGCGCCGTCTCGGGGTCCGCGGTCTCGTCCGCGTCCGCCTGGGTCTGCTCGTCGGGGGTCGAGGGCGGGAAGGCGATGCGAGGCCCGGCGAGGCGTCGCGCGTGGTTTTCGATGGTGTCGAGTTTTCCGAACTCGTCTCGGACAATGTTGCGCACGCGTTCGAGTTCGAGCTTGGGTTGTTCGCTGCCCCCCTCGAAGGAGGCCTCGGCGAGCCAGGCGGCGTCGCGGAGTTTCTCCTCTGCGGTGCGGAGTTCGGAGTCGAGCCTCTCGACAGCATCGGACCGGGCGGCGTTGTGCGCGCGCAGCGCCTCGGCGGACTGCTCGTCGTACTTCTTCTTGGTGTTGCGGAGGGCCTTGTCCCGCTCGTGCTCGGTCTGCTCGCGCGACGCGGCGTGGGTGTCCTCCGCGCTCCGGACCGCGGCGGCGCAGGCGGACTCCGCTTCCGCGAGCGCGGTCTCGAGGGCCCGGTCGATCTCCTGGCGTCGCTCGTCGTGCTCGCGGATCATCGCGACGAGCGCGCCGATCGCGGTGCGCTGCCGCTGGGCGAGCGAGGCGTGCGGGTCGGACGCGTGGGACGCGGGCTGGTGGGACGGTGCGGTCGTCATCTGTGCGGTGTGGTCTCCCGGGAGCAGGGTACCGGTTCTTGACGCCCCGTTGGGCCTTTTTCTCCGACGCGTGGTGGGGAAGGCTCGGATCGGGTCAATCGTCGGCGCAGTCGCGTTCGGCCTGAGCGGCGAGGGACGCGAGTTTGTCCATCGCGCTGACGGCCGAGCGGATCTTGGGGCTCACGGGTTCGAGGAACTCGCGCTCGAACCAGCGGGCGGCGTCGTCGTCCCAATCGCGGCGGGCGGTCTGCCAGGCGGAGATCAGCTGTTTGGCCGCGTCGGCGACCATGCCCTTTGAAGCGCCGATGCTCATGTGCTGTTCCCCTTGGGTCGCTGGGCGCCCTTGCCCGAGGCGGGCGCGTTGAGCTTGGTGTAGTCCTCGAGGGCCTGGGCCATGCGGTCGAGCTCCGCGAGGGCACGGGGCATGTCCATCTCGAGGACGCGCCGGAGAGCCCCGACCTGGGCGTGGAAATTGGATTGCTCCTTCTCGAGCTTGCGGGACCACTGCTTGCAGAGGCGGTGCTTTTCCTCGGCGACCGCGACGCGCCGGCGGGCCTTCTCGACGATCTTGCGCTGGTCGGCGTCGGGTCGGGCGTCGTCCCCGTCCTTCATGAGCTGCTTCATCGCGAGCTCTTTCTTCGCCTGGTTGAGCTCGTCTTGTCGCACGCGGATCTGACGCTTCCAGTGGGGTTCGCGCTCGCCCCGGATGCGCATGACGGCGCGCCCCGCGTCGGCTTCGGCGCTCACGAGCGCGGCGCTGCACGCCTCGATGAAGGTGACGAGGGCGGGGCGGAACTTCTGGAGCGCGTCGATGGAATGGACGCGGGCGCGGTCAGCCATGGGAGAGTCCGGTCGGTGCGCGGCGGGGCGAGCGGGCGTCGCACGCCGCGGGGGGGCGGCGACGAACGAGCGTGGGCGAGGCGGGGCGTCCCTCACCCCGGCCCTCTCCCCGCGGGGGAGAGGGAGGCGGAACGGGCTGGTGGAACACGGGCGTCATCGCTGGCGGAGGTACTCCTCGACGCGTTCGGCCTTGCGGAGGAGGAACGGGATGTGCTCCTCGGCGGACTTGCTGAAGCGGGCCATGGCGCGCATGGTCTCCTCGAAGTCCGCGGCGAACTTGTCGTGCTCCTGGTCGCGCCAAGTCTGCCCCAGCGACATCATCTTGCCCTGCATCGCCTTCATGTCGCTGTTGAGACGCTGCGTGAACTTCTTGAGCGCCATCGCGAATTGGCGCATCTCTTCCGGATCGACAACGGCCTTGGCCATAGATACCTCCCCGCGTGCGTGTCCCTGCCAGAGGGTACCGCGCGCGGGCAGGGTCCGGTTGCGTTATCCGTGCGGTTGGCGTGACGCGGAGGAGCAGCGCCGCACCCGCTCGAGCCCGGGCGCCACGACTCTCGGCGTCCGCGACGCAGTCGTGTGGTCGCGGGTGGTGCGTCGTTTCACACCGCTGCGCCGCGGACGCGGCGAGCGGTGGCACCCGGGGTGGTCACGGTGGTACGGGGAGCGGGAGGAGGCGGAAGACCGCTCCGTCACGGTCGCGGCTCGTTTGGGGTCAGCCGTCGCCGGGGGGCGGCAGGCCGGGGCCTTCGGGGAGCGCCGGCCCCGCTTCCTCGGGGGCGCTGTCTTCGATGAGTTCGGAGGGGCGGCGGGTGAGGCTCTCGATCGTGCTCGCGGGGAGCTTGAACCGCAACGGGTTCGTCGCAAACTTCGCGAGAATCTCGTCGCTCTGCTCTCCCGTCGCGTCGTGCACCGAGACCCACCCCGCCTCGACGGCGCCGTTCTCGGCGGTTTCGGGCTCGATCGCGAGCGTGACGGTGGCGCCGTCGAAGGTCGTATAGGCCGCGCTGATTGCGCCGTCCGGGAACGGGTTGCCGTCTCCGGAGACATCAGTCGTTCCGCCGATCTCGATATCCGTGAAGTTCACGAACGCGAGCGCGTTGCCGGTGTTGTTCGCGAGGGCCTGGTTGGTCATCGCCATGCCGTCGGGGATGTTCGCGACGACGAAGTCGCCCTCCGGGTCGTCGCGGGTGAGTTCGAGGATCTCGCCGTTGGGGTGGGCGATCGTCACGGACCGCACGCTGTCGCGGGGGAGTTCGACGAAGCGGGTGTTGGCGAAGCCCAGCGGGCCGAACGGGATCGTCACCGACCCCGAGACGAGCCAGGACTGCTCATCCCTCAGCACGCGGGCGTAGCGGCGGGGTTCGCCCGCGGCGAAGGTGGTGTCGCCCAGCACGATCTCGCTGATCGGGTTGCCCCCTGCGTCGAGCAGACGGACGAGGGTGGGGCGGGCGGAGAAATCGTCCGCTTCACGCTCGGTCTCGTCGGGCCACTGCACGGCGAGGCGGTCGTACAGGTCCGGGTTCGCGGTCTTGGGCTCCGCGGTGCGGAGTTCGGAGAGGCTGGTGACGAGCTGGCGGACGCGGTCGGTCTCGGCGGGGAAGCCCGCCTTGCTGGCGAGGCGCCACGCGCCGCTTTCGTCGCGTTCGAGGCGGACGGGATCGGTTGCCCGGTCGGACGGGTCGGCGCCCGCGGAGATGATCTCGATCGAGGCGATGTCGCCCGCTCTCTCGGCGAGAGCCGGGGCGAGGCGTTCGCCTGTTTGGGTTCCCGTGGACGCGGGCGTGGGGGCCGCGGGGCGGAAGGCGAGGAACCACGCGCCGAGGGCGGCGAGGCCCGCGAGCAGGGTGAGGATGAGGAAAGCCTTCGCGTTCATCGTTCGCTCCCCTTGCGGCGGTCGGTCCGGCGGCGGAGGCCGCGGTAGCCCGCCATCGAGAGGGCGAGCACGCTGAGCAGCACGGGGACGGCCGCGGTGTTGATGATCTTGAGCCTTGTCTCGAGTTGCTCGATGTCCTTGCGCAGGTCGAGCTGGACCTGGCGGAGTTCCTTGCGTTTCTCGAGGAGGACTTCCTCGAGGGCGTCGACCTCGGCCTGCTGCTCGGGGGTGAGCACGAGGGCGGAGACGCCCGTGTCGGTGCGGGCGGACTGGAGATCGGTGATGCGCTGGCGCGTCTGGTCGATCTCCTCCTGGAGGGTCTGCTCCTGGGCGCGGAATTCCGCGTCCGCTTCTCGCTGCATGCGCTCGATCAGCGTGAAGGGGCGGCTGAACGAGCCGCGCCCCCGCAGGGCGAGCAGGTCGCGGTTGCCCGCCATCTGCTCGGCGGCGTTGAGCGCGAACGCGCCGTTGTCCGCGAGGATGTCGTAGCCCAGCAGGGTGTTGCCCAGACGGATCTCGCGGACCCACCCGCCGTCCTCGAGGAGGTCGACATCCGCCACGACGATGACATTGATCGGTTCGCTCGATTCGGCACGGTGGCCCTCGGGCGCGACAGCGGGAGATTCGTCCTCCGGCGCCGCATCGGCATCCCCATCCGGCGATGCGTCGTCGCTTTCGGTGGGCGGGCCCTCGGGGAAGGCGCTGGGGACGGTCCCCGTCACGCGGGCGGCGATGGTGCGGGTCTCGCCGTCCGGGAAGAAGTCGTTGAGCAGACTCTTGGGATCGGGGAACCCCTGGACGCTGGACGCCGGGACGAGGGCGGACTGGTCGGTGGTGGTGATCAGGGGCTCGAGTGAGGCGGCGGCGTTCTCCGCGAGCGCGAGCGCCCCGGCGGTCGCGATGTTGACGCGCGAGAGGTTGCCGGTGACGGGGTCGTCGCTCGCGAGTTGGTCGGCGCCCGCGTTGAGCCAGACGATGTAGGGGACGATCTCCTGGCGAGGGCCGGGCGCGCGGACGGAGATGCCCAGGTCGAGATCACCCACGAGCTGCGTGGCGTCGTAGGCGAGTCCCCACGCGTCGAAGAGGGCGGGCAGATCGCTGGAGCGGTCGGCGCCCATGGCCATGCCCATCTGCTGGGGGACCTGCTGGGCCTCCGCGACGGGGTCGACGAAGATGATCGCGCCGCCGCCCCCGAGAACATATTGATCGATCGAATAGACGAGCTGATCGCTGAGGTCCCGCGGGTGGACGATCATGAGGGCGTCGAGCCCGCCCGGCAGGGCGTTCGCGGTCGGCTCGATGATCTCGATCTCGAAGGTCGCTCGGAGTTCGCGGAGGACGGTCCATTCCGGGGTCGGGCGCTGCGTGCGGGGGTCGAAGCCCCCGGTCATGGGCAGGCTGGTGAGCACGCCCAGCGTGGGCTTGTCGGGCTCGGCGAGCTTCGCGATCAGCTGGGCGATGCGGTACTCGAGGAACCGTTCCTCGTTGGGACGGAAGAGCGGGATGACCTCACGCCCGTCGAGGCTGTTGGTCGCGACGAGCCCGAAGTAGAGGCTCTCGGTCTGGCTCACGGGCTGGGGCTGGATGCCCTCGGCGACCGCCTCGTCTTCCGCTTCGCTGAAAGGCTCGGGGTTGACGGTCTCGAGGATGATCTTCCCGTCCGACGCCGCGGCGATCGACTCGAGCAATTCGCGGACTCGGCGGCCGAACGATTCGAGCTGGGGGATCCCGCGTGCGAGGTCCTCGGAGAAGTAGAAGGTGAGGCGGACGGGCTCGTCGGGCGAGCGGGCGATGCGCCGGGTCGCGTCCTGGATGGTGTAGAGGCGTCCCTCGGTGAGGTCGAGGCGGGCGCCCGACAGGGTGCGGTCCGCGGTGATGTTGAGCCCCAGGAAGAGGGCGAGCAGCAGCACGAGCGAGATGAATCCGATGATCTTCGGCATGGGGGGCGTCCTGTGCGGGAAGCGGGATCAGGCGCTCTTGCGGAGATCCACGATGATGACATTCGCGACGAGCAGGCAGGCGATCAGGCTCGCGAAGAAGACGACCGAGCGGGCCTCGATCACCCCCCGGCTGAGCATGTCGAACTGCGTCAGGAAGCTGAAGGTGCTGAGCACATCGAGCACGGGCTCTGGGACCCAGCCCCCGAAGAACTCCTGGACCGCGCCGAAGCCCAGCAGCAACATCGCGAAGCAGAGCACGACCGAGATGACGAACGCGATGACCTGGCTCTTGGTCGCGGCGCTGACCGCGGACCCGATCGCGAGGAACCCGCCCGCCATCAGCAGGCTGCCCAGGTAGGCGGTGAAGATCGCGCCGTTGTCGGGGTCGCCCAGCACATTGACGGTGACCCACAGCGGGGCGGTGAGGGCGAGCGCGATGCCGGCGAACAGCCACGCGGCGAGGTACTTGCCCACCACGGCGCCGGAGGGCGAGATCGGGAGCGTGAGCAGCAGCTCGATCGTCCCGCTCCGGCGCTCCTCGGCCCACAGGCGCATCGAGAGCGCGGGGATCAGGAACAGGTAGAGCCAGGGGTGGAAGTTGAAGAACGGCGCGAGGTCGGCCTGCCCCCGCGCGAAGAACCCCCCGAGCTGGAAGGTCGAGACGCCCGCGAGGATCAGGAAGATGACGATGAAGACATACGCGACGGGGGTCGCGAAATAGCCCCCCAGTTCGCGGCGGAAGACGGATGCCCAGCCGGTCATGCCGCCACCTCCTTCTTGTCGCGGCGCCCGGTGTTCTTGGGGACATCCCCGAGCGTGACCTGGCGGAACACCTCGTCGAGCTTGCCCTGCTCGACGCCGAGGCGGTCGATGGTCAGCCCCCGGTCGCGGACGAGCTGCCCGATCGCGTGGGCGATCTCCTTGCCCTTCTGGGCGCGGACGCGGCAGCGGAAGGTCGTCCCGCTGCTGACGGGGTCGTCCACGCCCGCGACACCCGGGAGCTTGCTGATCGCCTCGACGAGGCCGCCCTGGTCTCCGGAGACCACGAGGCTCACCGCGTTGTGGTTCGCGGCGCGGGCGCGGAGGGCGGCGGGGGTTTCGTCCGCGACGATCGCGCCGCGGGCGACGACGACGGCACGGGTGCAGACCGCGTCCACCTCTTCGAGGATGTGTGTGGAGAGGACGACGCACTTCTCGCCCGCCATGCCCCGGATCAGCTCGCGGACTTCGTGCTTCTGGTTGGGGTCGAGCCCGTCGGTGGGCTCGTCGAGGATGAGCACCTCGGGGTCGTGCAGGATCGCCTGGGCGAGGCCCACGCGTCGCTTGAAGCCCTTCGACAGCGTCTCGATGGGCTGGCGCATCACGCCGTGCAGCTGGACGAGGTCCGCGGCGCGGGCGATCCGCTGCTTTGCGTCCCGGCCCAGCAGCCCCCGCACACGGGCGGCGAAGCGGAGGAAGCCTTCCGGGGTCATGTCCGGATAGGCCGGGGCGCCTTCGGGGAGGTACCCGATCGCGCGCTGGGCGGCGAGGGTGTCGCGCTGCACATCGTGCCCGCAGACGCGCGCTTTTCCGGAGGTCGGGGTGAGGAACCCGGTGACCATTTTCATGGTCGTGCTCTTCCCGGCGCCGTTGGGGCCCAGGAAGCCCAGCACCTCACCCTTTTCGACCGTCATGCTCAGGCGATCGACCGCGACGATCGGGCCGAACACCTTGCGGAGCTTTGTCGTCTCGATCATGTCGTGTTCCCGTGATGCACGCCGGGGAGGTCCGCCGGCGTGGCTGTTCCCATTTTTTTTACCCGTTCGGTCGGGGAGTCAAGTGGCGCGGCGGTGACCGATGGGGGCGGGCTGGGCCGCTCGTGTCACGGTACGCGGCGCCAGATATTCGCGGTGACGAGTTCGATCGAATTGCCCGCGGGATCGCGGAAGTACACTGAACGCCCGATCGTGGGGGTGCTCGGGTCTCGGGTCAGGGGCCACTCCACCTGCTGCTCGATCTCGACGCCGCACGCGCGGAGGTGTGCGATCCAGGCATCGCGCTGTTCGGGCTCGATGCGGAAGGCCGCGTGCCCGGGTCCGATCGTCCCGAGGTCACGGGGGCCGTGCGAGGGGACGGGCCTGTCGGCTTCGGCGCTGCGTCGGGGATCGAAGACGAGCAGGACCGCCGACTCGGCAACGCGGAAGGCGAGCGAGCGTTCACGGTCCGCGGAGACGAGCGGGAAGCCCAGCACGCGCGTGAAAAAAGCCTCCGCTGCGCGGAGGTCGTGGGCGTAGAGCACCGTCTCGAGCACGCTGACGATGGGCGGCGCGGGTCGGGCGTTCTCGGTGCTGGCACGGGGGCGATCGGGGTCCATCACCGGGTTATACCTCGCTCCGGGGCGTGAGCGCGCCGATCCGCTTTCTGCATCCGTTCCCGGCTCGGAACCGAAACCGACTGTCCTATGGCACAGAACTATCTCCTCATCGGGGGTGGGGGCGGGCAGGGCTCCGCCGTCACCAGACGCTTGATCGATCGCGGCGCGACGGTTGTCATCGCGGAACGCAACAAGGACAAGGCGGAGGCGCGGGCGAGCGACCTCGGCGCGATCCCCGAGCACTGCGACGCGACGGACTTCGGGCAGGTCGAGGACCTCGTGTCGCGGGTGATCGAGAAGCACGGCTCACTGGACGGGGTCGCGAACCTCGCGGGTTCGATCGTCATCAAGCCCGTGACCAATGTCAGCCAGGATGATTTCCTCGAGACCATCAACCAGAACCTGACGAGCGCCTTCGCGACGGTCCGCGCCGCGGCCCGCCCGATGCAGAAGGCGGGCAAGGGCTCCATCGTGCTGATGAGCTCCTGCGCCGCGCGCATCGGGCTGATGCACCACGAGGCGATCGCGGCGGCAAAGGGGGGTGTGATCAGCCTCGCCCAGACCGCGGCCGCGTCCATGGCGTCCAAGGGCGTCCGCGTCAACTGCGTCGCGCCGGGCCTGGTCGATACACCGATGGCGGAGCGGCTCACCAGCAGCGACAAGGCGCGCGAAGCGAGCGAGTCGATGCACGCGCTCGGGCGCCTCGGGACCCCCGACGACACCGCGCCGCTGATCGACTGGCTCCTGAGTGACGACTCGTCTTGGGTCACCGGGCAGTGCTTCGGCGTGGACGGCGGGCTCGCGGCGGTCAAGGGACGCTGATCGACCGAGCCCCGCACCGGGAGTGATACCGTGAACGCGACACCCGACCACCCCCGATGGATGACCGCTGTTCTCCGGCTCGCGGGCCTGTACAACCTCGCGTGGGGTGCGCTCACTGTGCTCTATCCCGCGTGGCTGTTCGATCTCACGGGGCTCGCGGCGCCGACCTACCCGTTTATCTGGCAGTGCGTCGGGATGATCGTGGGCGTGTACGGCGTGGGGTACTGGGTCGCGGCGACCGACCCCGCGCGGCACTGGCCCATCGTCCTGGTCGGCTTTCTGGGCAAGATCTTCGGGCCCATCGGGTATGCGCAGGGCGTGCTGCTCGCCGACGCGCCGGTGGTGGGGGCGTTCACCAGCGAGGTCCCGGTCGAGTTCGGCATCACCCTGCTTACGAACGATCTGGTCTGGTGGATCCCGTTCGCGATAATCCTGTGGCACGCCGCGAGAGCGGCGCACGCGCCCGTCGCACCGTCCGAGCCGCTCGGGTCTGTTCTCGAAGAGATGCAGACGAGCGAGGGCGCAAGCCTCCTCGGGCGGTCCCGCGAGTCCGCGGTTCTCCTCGCGCTCGTCCGGCACAGCGGTTGCACCTTCTGCAAGGAGGCGCTCGCCGATCTGGGCGACGCGAGAGAGCGGATCGAGTCCGCGGGCGTGCGTCCGATCGTCGTCCACATGGGCGAGCCCGGGTCGCTCGATCGGCTCCTGGTCAAGCACGGGCTCTCGGGCGTCGAGTCGGTCTCCGATCCTGAGCGTCGGCTGTATCGCGCACTCGAACTGCCGCGAGGATCGTTCTCGCAACTCTTCGGGCTGCGTGTCTGGTGGCGCGGGCTGATCGCGACGCTGAAGGGGCATTTCGTGGGCACGCTCGAGGGTGACGGATTCCAGATGCCCGGGACGGTGGTCATCCGCGACGGGCAGATCATCGCGCGGCACGATCACGACACCGCGGCGGACCGGGCGGACTTTGCGGGCCTCGCCTGCGGCACGGACGGGTGCGCGATCGGTTCGGACGCGGACGCGGCAGACCGGCTCCGAGGCGGGGCGAGCCCGGCATGACGATCGGAGATTCCGATCTTCTACCGGCGCTGCTCGCGACGCACGCCGCGGCGACGATGCTGATGACCGGGCTCGACTGGTTCGTGCACGCGGTGCACTACCCGATCTTCGCGCGGGCCGCGCTCGCGGGCGACGACCACTACCGTCAGTTCCAGCGGGAGCACCTGCAGCGGACCGCGCCGCTGATTCCGCCGATCATGCTGCTCGAGCTGGGAACGGCTCTCGCGCTCGTGCTGCTCCCCGATCAGCGGGTGGACTTGGGCCTCGCGTGGGCCGGGGTCGCGCTGCTCGCGGTGGTCTGGGTCGCGACCTTCGCGGGGGCGGTCCCGATGCACCATCGGCTCGAGAAAGGTTTCGACGCGCGCGCCCACCGCTGGCTGATGCGGTTCGACCTTGTGCGCGCCCTGGCATGGACCGCACGGTCCGTGCTCGCGTTGCTGATGCTGATGCAGGCGATGTCGCGATCACCCCTGGGTCTTCAGGCTGGAGGCTGACCGATGCCCGCGTTCCCCGCGCTGAACGATCGCAACAAGGCGGCGCGGCTGATCGTCGTGCTGGGCGACCAGCTCGACCCCACGATCGGCCCCGTCGCGGACGCGACCGACGACGATGTCGTCCTGATGATGGAGGTCGACGAGGAGTCGACGCATGTGCCGAGCCACAAGCAGCGCACCGCGCTGTTTCTCAGCGCCATGCGGCACTTCGCGGTCGACCAGCGCGAGCGCGGGAACCGCGTGCGGTATGTCGAGATCACCGACTCGCACAACACGCATTCGTTCGAGGGCGAGATCAAGCGGGCGGTCGACGCGTGCCGCCCCGCGTCGGTGCATGTCACCCATCCGGGCGACTGGCGGGTGATGCAGAAGCTCGAGGTCCTCGCAGACGAGCTGGATATCCCGGTCGAGATCCATCCCGACGAGCACTTCCTGACCCCCCTCGAGACCTTCCGCGAATGGGCGGACGGGCGCAAGCAGTGGACGATGGAGTATTTCTATCGCGAGCAGCGCAAGCGGCTCGGCATCCTGATGCAGGACGACGGGAAGACGCCCATCGAGGACCGCTGGAACTTTGACGAGGACAACCGGGAGACATTCAAGCAGTCGCCCAGGCCTCCGAAGCCGTACACGCCGCGGGCGGACGAGATCACCGAGGAGGTGCTCGATCTCGTCGCGCGTCGGTTCACGAAGAACCCGGGGAACCTCGACGATTTCCGCTGGCCCGTCACGCGGGAGCAGGCAAGGCGGGCGCTCGACGACTTCATCGAGAACCGTCTCGCGCGGTTCGGGCCCTACGAAGACGCGATGTGGGAGGGCGAGCCTTTTCTCTATCACTCGCTACTGAGCGCGGCGGGGAACCTGAAACTGCTCGACCCGCGCGAGTGCGTGCGGAAGGCGGTCGGGGCGTACGAGTCGGGCGGGGCGCCGCTGAATTCTGTGGAGGGCTTCGTCCGACAGTGGATCGGGTGGCGCGAATTCATCCGCGGGGTCTACTGGGTGCAGGGCGCCGACTACCCCAGCCGGAACGGCCTCGATCACGACGGGAGCCTGCCCGGGTTCTACTGGGACGCGGAGACGGACATGAACTGCATGCGGGACTGCCTCTCGCAGGTCCGTGATCACGCGTTCGCGCACCACATCCCGAGGCTGATGGTGATGGGCAACTTCGCGATGCTCGCGGGCGTGCACGCGCGCGAGGTGGCGGACTGGTACCTCGCGATGTTCGTCGACGCGGTGGACTGGGCGAGTAACCCGAACACGATCGGGATGAGCCAGCACGCCGACCACGGGGTGGTGGGCACGAAGCCCTACGCCGCGAGCGGGAAGTACATCGCGCGCATGTCCAATTATTGCAAGGGGTGCAAGTACGACCCGCGCGAGCGATCGGGCAGCTCGGCCTGCCCCTTCAACACGCTCTACTGGGATTTTCTGCTGCGCCACGCGGACCGCTTCCGCTCCAACAACCGCATGGCGATGATGATCAAAAACGCGGAGCGCATCAAGAAGGGCGAACGCGTCGAGCTCACGACGCGGGCGAGCGAGCTGCGCGACGGGTGGGGCGTCTCCTGAGCGAGCCGCCCGGGCTCAGGGCGTCTGGTAGCTGAGCTCGCCCGTGAAATTGCCCCACAGGCGTCGGTTCCGGCGCAGGGTGCCCTCGTCCTGGTCGAAGCGGACGCTTAGGTCGTCCTCGCCGCGCATGCCGGCGGAACCGTCGAACAGCGACACCACGGCGCGCCCGTCCCAGCGCAGGTCGATGTTGCCCATCGAGGCGGGGTCGCGTTCGTCGTAGGGCGAGTTGGTCGGGGTGATCGCGAAGTAGCCCTGCTCGAAGAGGAACCCGTTCCCGCCAGCCTGCCCCGCGTTGCGCGCGCTGCAGAAGACCATGAACGACGAGGGCGAGACGACCTGGTTCTCCGTCTCGATCTTGACGAGCCCGAACCCCTCGCCCACGGAGGGGAAGCCCGGGAACCCGCTGTCGAAGCTCAGCGACGGGAGCCCCCCGATCGCGGCGTTCATCCCGAGGCTGGGCGCGATGTTGGTGTTGTAGGTATAGACCAGTTCGTCGAGGTTCGATCGGTCGAACTCGTGGAGGATGCGCGCCTGCTCGTTGATGAGCAGAGCGCCCTCGATCTGGTAATCGAACGACGGCGCCAGGCGCCAGGGGTAGCCCGTCACCGCGGGGGATTGCCCCCAGCCCGAGGGCGTGCGGCGTGACTGCGCGTCCCAGATCTTGGTGCCCAGGTCGTTGTAGATGTCCCGGGACCAGAACGGGAACGCGTCCGCGTGGATGTTGCTCGTCGCGCTGTAGACCGGGAGCAGCTCGCCCCGGTTGTCGAGCGCGTAGGACGAATAGCCCATCTGCAGCTGCTTCGCGGCGCTGAGCTCGACGGTGCGGCGCGCCGCGTCGCGGGCCTTACCCAGCGAGGGCAGCAGGATCCCGATGAGCAGCGCGATGACCGCGATGACCACGAGCAGCTCGATGAGCGTGAAGCCCCGTGCCCGATTCGCGTGGTTGGTCCCCGGGCCCTCGTCAGCCACCCGTCGCTCCCGCGGCAAGCCCGTCACGGAGATCCGCGATCATGCCGATGATCGCCCCGATATCCGCGAGGTCGGTGTCGCCGTCCCCGTCCATATCGGTCAGTTTCTCGGCCTCCAGCAGCGGATGGGCCCGGTTGAACCCGATCGGGTCGGTCAATGCCCACAGGGCCGCCTCGTCATCCCCCGGAGCGATCAGGCCGTCCCCGTTGAAATCACCCGGCGGGATGTAGAGATAGGTGAACTCGAGCGTGCTGGGATCGAGATCGAAGACCGGGGGCAGGGTCGCGGAGCCCTCCTTGGTGAGCCAGTAGGAGTAGGACCCGTTGAGGCCGATGTCCGCGTACGCGAGCTGGCTGGCGACGAACGAGAGCCAGCCGTCCGCGAACTGGCTCCGCAGGTACGACTGCACCGCGGGGTCGTCGACGCGGACCTCGAAGCGGAGGCGGTGCCCGGGCGGGAGGTCATCGCCCAGCGAGATCGCCTGCTGCCCGAACCCGTTGATGCTGTGCCCGGGCGTGTTGTTGGGGATGTCGAACGAGAGCCCCAGCGCGAACGGGCTGGGATCGAACCCGTCCACCGGGTCGGGCAGGAAGTTGCCGGTCGGGTAATAGGTGTCGTAGGTCTGCCCGTCGTCGCCCACATAGTCGCCCAGCACGAACTCGACCGCGGTCTCGCCCATGCTGTTGAGCACCGAACGCTCGAGGCCGTCTTCGTCGAAGTCGATCGGCTCGGCGTTGTACACCCCGTTCTGGAACGCGGGGGTTCCCACGCCCGATTCGATCCAGGTCGATGCGGTCCACCCGTTGTTGAAGCGGGCGCCGAACAGTTCGACGGGCTTGTTGCCGTCCTCCTCGGGGCCGAGGCTGATGTAGCGGGGTTCCGCGGGGACGAACTCGCTGCCGACGGGTGTGGAGCCGCCGAAGAAGTCGTAGATGATGATGTCGCCCCCGGCCCACAGCGTGTTCTGCCACGGGTCAGGCGTCGGGTCATACGCCGCGCGCGGCCCGCTCGGGTAGGTGCACGCCGTGAAGGTCATGCGTCCCACGAGCACGCGCCCCGCCTCGGCGCCGGTGGGCACCCCCTCGGACGCGGTGTCGAACATCGTCACGAGATTGCTCTGGCGCCCCTCTCCCGGGAAGGTGCTCATCCACACAAAGGGGCGCGTGTTGCCGGTTGCGCCGATGTTCGAGTAGGTCGTGGTGTCCTTGGTCGGCGCATCGAAGGTGACGGTCCGGATCTCGGGGAGGGAGAACTCCGCGTCGGGGGTGCGCGGGTCGAGCACGACACCGCTGATGACCTGACCGCTCGCGCTGCCCGCCGCGATCACGAGCAGTGCCGCGGTCGCCTCTCGCTGGAAGTTCTGAGCAGTCTTGGCCATCGTGTCCTCCCTCGTTCTGGGTATTCAAAGGGCGTCCATAGAGTATAGATCATTATTGAGACTGAGTCTCAACTGCGAACTTGATTTTGGGGGACGAATTCTCGTCTCCCCGGAATTCTTCGCTCTTTCGAGGCCCGCGGTTCGCCCTTTCGTCGGCGGGCGTGGTCGAAAGCCCGTGCTTGGGGGTTTCCCCCGACCCGCCTACGCTGCTCTGTGAACCACCCGGTACCAGAAATCTGTGTCGTCAAGGTCGGGAGCGCGGTTCTTGTCCCCGAGGGGCGGGTCGATCGCGCCGTTGTTGGTCGTCTCGCGGGTGAGATCGTCGAGGCCCGGGCGATGGGCGTGCAGATCGTGCTTGTCTCGTCGGGCTCGGTCGCCTGCGGTGCGCCGATTCTGGGGCTCGACCGGATGCCCGAGCGGATCAGCGACCGGCAGGCCGCCGCCGCGCTGGGACAGCCCGCGGTCACTGCTGCTTGGGCCGACAGCCTCGCGGACCACGGCTTGAACGCGGCGCAGGTTCTGCTGACCGCCGACGACATCGATTTCCGCGAGCGGTTCGTGAATGTGCAGCGCAAGTTCCAGACGCTGCTGGGCGTCGGCGCCGTCCCGATCGTCAACGAGAACGATTCGGTGTCCTTCGCGGGCCTCTCCTTGGGCGACAACGACCGGCTCGGGGCGCTCGTGTCCTGCCTGCTCGGGTCCGACATGCTCGTGCTGCTGTCGAGCGCCGCTGGCCTGCGGGGGGACGGCGGGCGGGGCGATGTCATCCCCGTGGTCGATTCCCCGGAAGCCGCCGCGGAGCATGTCAGCGACCAGAAGAGCACGGTGGGAACGGGCGGGATGGGCGCGAAGCTCGATTCCGCGTTCGCGGCGCGGAGCATGGGCACCGAGGTCGTGATCGCGGATGGGTCGCTCCCCGGGGCGCTCGGTGCGATCCTGCGCGGCGAGACGATCGGCACGCGATTCCCGGCGCTCAAGGGCGGGCTGAGCGACCTGAGCCGACGCAAGCAGTGGATCGCGCACGCGATCAAGCCGCGCGGCCGGCTCGTCGTCGACGACGGCGCGCGGCGTGCGCTCGAGGAGCGCGGCGCGAGCCTCCTCCCGGGGGGCATCGTGGGCGTCGAAGCGGAAAAGAACGAGGGGTTCCCCGTCGGCGCCGCGGTCGACATCTGCGGGAAGAACGGCGAGTCCTTCGCGCGAGGCCTAGTGGACTACCGCTACGACGAGATCGCCCGCATCGTGGGCGTCCAGTCCGGGCTCATCGAGGCGGTGCTGGGCTACGCGCGAGGCGACGCGGTCATCCACCGCGACGACCTCGTGCTCCTGCACGGCGTCGAGCGTGTCCCGGCGCGATAGGCGAATCGCGCCCGCCCCGGAACCGAACCACTTCATGAGACTTTCGAGACGAGAGGATGCCATGCCAGAGACCCTGACAATCGAACAGACCGCGCGGGAGGCGCGCGCCGCGGCCCGCGCGGTCGCGTCGCTCCCGACCGAGATCAAGGACCGCGTGCTGCGCACGCTCGCGGAAGGCATCGAGTCGAACGCGGACGCGATCCTCGCGGCCAACGAGGCGGACATGGACGCCGCCCGCGCCGGGGGCACGCCCGACGCGAAGCTCCGCCGCCTCGCGCTCACGCGCGAGGGGCTGGGCCAGCTCGCGGAGGGTGTGCGGCAGATCGCGTCGATGGACGACCCGGTCAACCAGACGAGCGCCGAGTGGGATGTCCCCAGCGGCCTCCGGGTCGAACGCGTGCGCACGCCCCTGGGCGTGATCGCGATGATCTACGAGGCGCGACCCGGCGTGACGATCGACGCGTTCGCGCTGTGCTTCAAGGCGGGCAACGCCTGCCTCCTCAAGGGCGGCCGCGAAGCGACGCGGAGCAACGAGGCGCTCGCGGCGCTCGCGCACGCGGCGCTCCGCCAGCACGGCGCGCCGGAGGAGGCGTTGTCGCTCGTCACGACGACCGATCGGGACGAGGTGCGACGCATGCTCACGCTCTCCGACGACATCGACCTGGTGATCCCGAGGGGCGGGGAGAACCTCATCCGCTTCGTGCACGAGCACAGCCGCATCCCCACGGTGCAGCACTTCAAGGGCGTGTGCCACATCTTCGTCGATGAGAGCGCGGATCCGGACGACGCCGCGGAGATCGTCGCGACCGCGAAGACCAGCAACCCGGCGACCTGCAACACCGTCGAGTGCGTGCTGGTGCACGCGGAGGCCGCGGGCGAGTTCGTCCCCAGGCTCCTCGAACGCTGCGCGGCGCTCGGTGTCGAGGTGCGGGGCGACGAGGCCTTCCGCGCGCACGCGGACGGCCGCGCCGTCGCGGAAGCGAGCGACGAGGACTGGGGGACGGAATACCTCGACCTGATTCTCGCGGCGCGGGTCGTGCGCTCGATCGACGAGGCGATCGAGCACATCGCGCGGTTCGGCTCCGACCACACCGAGGCGATCCTGACCAAGGACATGGATCACGCGGCGCGGTTCCGGCGCGAGGTGACGAGTTCCTGCGTCGTGGTGAACGCCTCGACCCGGTTCAACGACGGGTTCCAGCTCGGCCTGGGCGCCGAGATCGGGATCTCGACCAGCCGGGTCCATTGGTACGGCCCGATGGGGCTGGAGGGCCTGACCACGCAACGGTTCGTGGTCTCGGGCGAGGGGCAGCGGCGTTGAGCCGGGGCCCTCGGGGCTAAATATCGGATAATAAGAACCGGAAAAAGCGAACTGTGCTGGCACAGCGGATAGCATTCTCTTGATTGGAGTTTGCCCGGCCTCACCCAGGGTCGGAACCGGGGCGAGGCCCGCGACGAGCGGCTCCCGGAGGGTTTGCGATGAGCACAGCGACAAGGGAAGTGACCATGAGCACAGCGGTCGTTGATCGGGTCGATGACTTTATGAAAACGGTCATCGAACGCTCGCCCGGTGAGAAGGAATTCCACCAGGCGGTGCGCGAGGTCGTCGAGTCGGTCATGCCGTTCGTGCTGGAGAACGAGACTTACTGCAACCACAAGGTGCTCGAGCGCCTGACGGAGCCCGACCGCATCATCAGTTTCCGCGTCGGGTGGCTCAACGACAAGAACGAGGTCCAGATCAACCGGGGCTACCGCGTCCAGTTCACCAACGCGATCGGGCCCTACAAGGGCGGGCTGCGCTTCCATCCCACCGTGACGCAGGGCGTACTCAAGTTCCTCGCCTTCGAGCAGATCTTCAAGAACAGCCTGACCGGCCTCCCGATGGGCGGCGGCAAGGGCGGCGCCGACTTCAACCCCAAGGGCAAGAGCAACGGCGAGGTCATGCGCTTCTGCCAGTCGTTCATGACCGAGCTCTGCAAGCACATCGGCGCCGACCGCGATGTCCCCGCGGGTGACATCGGCGTGGGCGGCCGGGAGATCGGGTACCTCTTCGGGCAGTACAAGCGCATCCGCGGCGACTTCGAGGGCGTTTTGACCGGCAAGCCGAAAGAGTTCGGCGGCAGCCTGATCCGCCCGGAAGCGACCGGGTACGGGACGCTCTACTTCGCCAACCACATGCTCGAAGAGGCGGACGACGGGATGGAGGGCAAGACCATCACCATCTCGGGCTCGGGCAATGTCGCGCAGTACGCCTGCGAGAAGGCGCTGCACATGGGCGCCAAGGTCGTCTCGATGTCCGACTCGGACGGCACGATCTACGACGAGAACGGCATCGACGAAGAGAAGCTCGCTTGGGTCATGGAGCTCAAGAACGAGCGGCGCGGGCGCATCCGCGAGTACGCCGAGAAGTTCGGCGCCGAGTACAAGGAAGGCGAACGGCCCTGGGGCATCCCGTGCGACATCGCGCTCCCCTGCGCCACGCAGAACGAGCTCGACGAGGACGACGCGAAGACGCTCGTCCAGAACGGGTGCAAGGTCGTCGCGGAGGGCGCGAACATGCCGACCACGCCCGAGGCGTTCGCCGTGCTGAACAAGGGCGAGGTGCTCTTCGGGCCCGCGAAGGCCGCGAACGCGGGCGGCGTCGCCGTCTCCGGGCTCGAGATGAGCCAGAACTCGCTGCGTCTTTCGTGGCGCCGCGAAGAGGTGGACGAGCGCCTGCAGAACATCATGCGGGACATCCACAACCAGTGCGTCGAGTACGGACGCGAAGGCGGCACCGTCAACTATGTCAAGGGCGCCAATGTCGCGGGCTTCAAGAAGGTCGCCGACGCGATGATCGCGCAGGGCGTGGTGTAACCGGGTCCTCTTCCGAGCGGGTGATCTTCCCGCTGTCCACCGAACGGCGCGCCGCCTCGTCACGGGGCGGCGCGTTTTTTTTGGATCTGCAGGGCAACGGATCACCGCAGCGCGTGCAGGCCCTTGGCGCGGCGCGCCTCGTTGAGCGCCGACCACGCGGGGGGGTGTTCCTTCACCAGCTTGATGAGTTGGCTGGGCGTGGTATCCAGCCGCGTCGCGGCCGTCTTCATGTCGGAACCCGATGCGTGGATCACATCGAGCGCCTCGGCGAGCATCGCGGGGAAGTCCCTGTGCTTCGTGCTCAGGATGATCTTGCCCTTCTTGACGCGCTCGCGCCAGAGCTCGGACCGGCAATCCCCCGAGGGCACGCCCACGCGGTGCTGGGTCGCCAGCGCGAGCCGGAGCCGACGGAGCGCGACGGGTCGGTTCTCGCGCACGCTGCGTCGCTCGCCCGCTTTGGCACTGATGCCGGTGGGGGTGTGGACGATCGTGACGACGGTCTCGACCTTGTTGCGGTTCTGCCCGCCCGGTCCGCCGTCGCGGGAGCGGGTCCACTCGCACGCGGCGAGCAGGTCGTCGTCGCTCAGCATCGCGGGGTGGGGCTCGCGGTCCGCGGGCGCGTCGAGCGAGCGGAGGAGGCGTTCGACATCGGGATCGGGGAGGGGCACGCCCGCAGGATAAACCCGGTTCCGTTCAGGGGGAACCCCGACCCCGCGTGTTCAGCACGCGGTGGTGGGGACCGGCGCGAGCGAAAGGTCCGCGGTTTCCCCCGCTTCCAGCAATCGGCAGCCGAGCCCCGCGATCATCGCGCCGTTGTCCACGCAGCAGGCCATCTCCGCGAGGCGGAGCGCGATGCCCCGTTGCTCGCAGAAGGCGCCGAGATCACCGCGCAGGCGCGAGTTTGCGGAGACGCCCCCGCCCACGAGCAGCGTGCGGCACCCCGGGTGCGCGTCGAAGGCGCGTCCGAGCTTCAGCGTGATCGCGCCGATCGCGGCACGCTGGAAGCTCGCCGCGATGTCCCTCTTTCGGGCATCCGTGAGCGGGGGAGGAGGGGGAGGCGGGGCCTTGCCGGGGCGCGACGACGCGGGGCGCCCCCGCACCTCGTAGAGCACCGCGGTCTTCAGGCCACTGAACGAGAAATCGACCGAATCGCGGTCGAGCCGGCTGATCGGGAACTCGACGGCGCGATCGTCGGAGCCCGCCTCGCGCGCGAGCGCATCGATCCGAGGGCCCCCCGGGTAGGGCAGCCCGAGGATCGTCGCGGCCTTGTCGTAGACCTCCCCGACCGCGTCGTCGATGGTGGACCCGAGCCGGGTCAGGCGGTGGGGGGACTCGCAACGATAGATCGCGGTGTGCCCTCCGCTGACGACGAGCCCCAGCGCGGGGTAGGCATCGCGCCAGTCTGCGGGAGAGAGGTCATCGGATGCGCGCGCGAGGAGCGGCGCGTACAGATGGGCCTGGACATGATCGATCCCGACGAGCGGGAGGCCCCGCGCCCAGGCGAGGCTCTTCGCGGCCGCGACGCCCACGAGCAGTGAGCCGATCAGCCCGGGACGGTGTCCCACCGCGATCGCGTCGAGGTCATCGAGCGGGGTCTCCGCGATCTCGAGCGCTCGGCGGATGACCGGCAGGATGCGCTCAACATGCGCGCGCCCCGCGATCTCCGGGACGACCCCTCCGTACTCGGCGTGCAGATCCTCCTGGGAGGCGACAACATTCGAGCGGATGAGGCGTCCGTTCTCGACAACGGAAGCCGCGGTCTCGTCGCAGGATGTCTCGATCCCGAGAATGCGCACGCGGTTCTCCGCTCGGAGCGAACAGCCGCGTCGGCGCGCGGCGGGGTCAGGCGTGATGGACGATCCGGTCCGTCCAGGGGTCGCGGTCCGGTCCCAGCAGGTCTTCTCTCCTCAGCGGGGCGGTCAGCCTGAGCTTGGGTTCGCGGATCTCTTCGTCGTCACCCGCGGGCTCGTCCTCGCCGAGGGCGATGATATCCGCGAGCAGCCGGTCCATGGCGCGCGCATGCTCGGCGGCGGTGTATCCGTCCCGGCGAGCCGCGTGCGCGCTCGTCGCGGCGACGCGCGCCGCGTGCGGATCGAATCGGTGCGTTGAACGGGGCCCGGTCGTTCGGCGATGCTCGCGCATGAAAACTCCTCTGCTGCACCGGAGCGCAGCGAACGCCCTCCGCGTGCGCGGGAATGGGCGCTGATCCTGTCCTGTGGGCCCTTCCCTGGGCTCTCTCTCAAGACTTCTTCTTCCCCGGCGCGCGGCGTTGGGGCCGCGGCCGAACATCCGTGAATATACGCGTGTATCGGTCCTTCGGTCCGGCGGGTGTTCAGGAAAGGTGAAGCGCGTTTCCGCCTGCGCTGATTCCCCCCTGTATGTGTGGAATCGGTCGCCCAGTGTGCCCCCCTTACCTGGTTGTCCGCCGCTAGGCTGGGGGCGATGTCAACGCTCGTGCTCGTGTTTCTGGGGGGCGGATTGGGCAGCGTGCTCCGGCTGCTGGTCGCGCAATGGCTGACGCCCTCGGAATGGGACCGGGCGGGCGTGCCCTTCCCGTTCGGGACGCTCGCGGTCAATCTTGCCGGGTGCCTGCTGATCGGGCTCGCGGCGGGATGGTGCGGGCGTCGGGACTGGACGCGCTCGCTGCTGCTGATCGGCGTGCTGGGCGGTTTCACCACCTTCTCGACTTTCGGTCTCGATACGGCGCGCATGATCCTCGCGGGGCACATCGGGCGCGCCTCGGTGTATGTCGGGCTCTCCGTGGTCGGCGGGCTCGCGGCTTCGGTCATCGCGTTGCGGTTCATCGCGCCGCCCATGGACTGACCCTCCCGGTGCGCACACCGGCGGACGGAGACTCGGATGCGACTCATCATCGTTCGGCACGGCAAGGCGGCGCACGACTCTCCCGACGGGACCGACTTTGCGCGCCCGCTTCGCGGGCGCGGGGTGCGGCAGGCGGCCTACCTCGGCGAACGGTTCGGGGAGACCGCGCCCCGTGTCACACGGATCATCGCGAGCCGCGCGGAGCGGGCGCGGCACACCGCTTCGATCATCGGAGACGCTCTCGGTGTCCCGGTCGAGCACGACGATGCGCTGCTGGTCGATGAGCCGGTGGGCCCGGTCGTCGAGCAACTCGCTTCGTGGATGACGCCCGGGGGCGGGGCGCTGGTCGTTGTGGGGCACAATCCGCAGCTCGAGCGGCTGGCGTCGGTTCTGGGTTCGGGCCCGACGGCGCCGGTCACGCCGCTGCGCACGGGAGAGGCGGTGGTCATCGACCTCGACCCAGACAACCCGACGGCGGGGCGGGAGATCGAACGGATCCGTCTGGAGGAATCATGAGCATCGTCGCAGTGGTTGCGTGCACGGCGGCGGCGGCGTGCGCATGGCCCGCGCCGGTCGTGATCGACCACGCGGGCGCGGTCGTCGTCGAGGCGGGCGGGTTCCGGGTGCATGTGGTCGGCGAGTTGCTCGCGCATCCCGACCTGTGCGCCGAGGTGCTGGCGACGCTCCGCGCGGATCTCGGGGTGATCCGCGAGGCCGTGCCTCGGGACGCGTACGACGAGCTTGCGGCGCGGGTGCCGATCTGGATCGAGCACCGCGGGGCGGTGGTGGAGGGCGGGATGAGCGGTCGCGGGATGGTGTTCCATCCGTCGGGTGTGTGGCTCCGCGCGAACGGGCTGGACCCGATGCGCGCGGGGGCGGTCGAGATCGTGCGCGCGGAGGACTACCTCGCGTGGCGCGAGCACCAGCCCATGATGGTGCTGCACGAGCTGGCGCACGCGGTCCACCACTTGCTGAGCGCGGATGATGCGGCCCCGATCGGGGATGCGTTCGATGCGGCGCGGGCATCCGGGGTGTACGACTCGGTCGCGTACGCGGACCGGGAGGAGCGTCGGCGGGCCTATGCCCTGACCAGCGATCGGGAATATTTCGCGGAGATCAGCGAGGCGTACTTCGGACGCAACGACTTTGCGCCCTTCGATCGGGAGGCGCTGATCGGGGTCGACCCGCGCGGCGCGGCGCTGGTCGCCTCGGTGTGGTCGGGCTTCGGCGCCGCCCCGGGCTGGCAGACGGATCAGGGCGGGGAGTGACCGGCTCGCGGGCGCGGCGTGGGCTGCTGCGGGAAAGTCCGAGGGGTGTGCGGCGGGTGCAAAAACGAAGACGCCCCGCTGGTCAGGCGGGGCGTCTTGTGGTCTTGTCACTCGTGATCGCGTGGGGCGTGTCGTGAATCAGGTCGTGCCCAACGCGATCGGAGCGTTGTGATCTGGGATCAGATCGGTCGCCCGCGGATTAGCGGCGGCGACGGGCGGCGGCGAGGCCACCGAGGCCGAGGACGGCGAAGCCGGCCGGGGCGGGGATGGGCTTGTAGGCGACCTGGATGTCGAGGGTGCCGAACGAGCGGGCGTTGGGGTCGATGCCGTCGTCGAAGCTGTCGAAGAACTCGATGTTCAGGACGCCGCCAGCGGCGAGGATGTCGAAGCCGACCGCGTCGGAGATGTCAACGATGCCGCCCGAGCTGTAGGAGCCGGTGCCGGGGAGGTCATCGCCGACGCCGGGGGTCAGGTTGACTTCGCCGTTGAAGCTGTAGCCGGCCTCGCTGAGCCAGCTGGGGTCGAACGCCTCGACGGTGACATCCCAGCCGATGCCGGTGACGAACGCGTCCGCGCCGGCGGTGCCGCCGAGGATGGCGTTGAGGTCGAGGGTCTCGATGATGTTGAGGGGATCGCCGATCAGACCGAAGTGGTCCGAATCGAAGGTGTAGGTGAAGGTGGCGGTCGCGGTGGCGTCCGTCTGGTTGCTGGCGCCGTTGTAGGCACCGGTGCTGAGGAGGTGCTGGGCGCCAGCGGTGGCGGCCAGGCCGGCGATCGCGATGATGCTCAGAGTCTTCATGTCTTGGTCTCCCATCCTTTTCGGATCAGTGATGCTGCGAACGCAGCGGTGAAAACGCGAGTCGGACCCCGGTCAGAACGGGCCTTGGCCCGCCCGTCCGTCGTGCATGGTGTGAGTGGGGTTCGACCTCTCTCCAATATGCCGGGGCCACACGCCGACGGCTCCCCACAGTGTGGGGACATGTGTCGATTTTGTCAAGAACCAGAAGGCCTTTTTGAGAGATTCATATGCAGGATTACGAATTCGGTTTCTGGACGGTATTTGCAGCCCCCTGTTATCGGTCGATTGTGGGCCGGATTCGCCCGATTCCCGCGTCCGAACGCGGCATTGTCGGATTTGGGAGGGTTGGCGAGGGTCAGTCGCCGTGCCGGGCGCGGAGCTTGGGGCTCAGGCGGCACAGGAGGTGAACGCGTTCGAGTTCGTCGAGCCAGTCGCCCAGCGTCGCGTCGAGCTCGTCCTGGCCGATCGCGGCGCCGGGGATCGGGCAGGCCGGGCCGAGTTGTTTGGCGGCGATCGCGCGGTAACGGTTCAGGGACCGGTCGCCGAAGAGGCTGATGAAGTCGAAGTCTTCGTTGAGGAAGATCACGAACGGGACGCGGTTTCCCGAGCAGATGGTGATCGCCCGGGTGAAGTCCGCGTGCTCGTCGCGATCGAGGAAGCGGAGCATGATCTTCTCGGGGTTGGCGCGTCGGAAGGCCTCGAGGAAGGGGAGCTGCTGGACGCAATCGCCGCACCAGATGCCCGAGACCGCGAGGATGTTGACCTCGCGGACGAACCCGCTGAGGAGCTCGATCTGGTGGGGGGCGAGGGCGGCGCGGCGGCGGATCCCTTCCCACGATTCGCGCTGGTGCTCGGTGCCGGTCGCGAGATAGGGCTCGTATTCGAGGCCCGCTTCGAACTGGTCGCGGAGGGCGGCGGGGTTGAACAGATCTGTCATCGGGTGGGGTCCGGGGTGCGGAGGGCTCGCGGGAGGCGGGTTCATTCGGGTGCGACGATCGCGCCGGGGTTGGTGATCGTGAGCCGATCGCTGGCGAGTTCCCAGATGATCGCGCGGGCATTGGTGGTCGTCCCGCGGGAGAGGTCGGTGACCTCGACCCGGCGGCTCGGATCGGCGAGCGCCTGGACGCTGTCCTGCTCGGGGTTGTAGATCAACCGGTCGGCGAGGATCTCCCGTCGGCCCTCGTCTCGGAGCAGGGCGTCGCCTTCCGCGATCGCCCAGCGGAGATCGGCGCCGCGGTCGCCCAGCGCGGCGGTGATGGTGTCGGCGATCACCTCGCGGAGGCGGTCGGTGCCGATCGGCTTGTTAGCGATGCGGGCGTCGTCCCGGCAGACCGCGCGGCCCGCGGACCGGTCGTAGTCCATCGAGCCCGCCCACTCGATGAGCGTTGTGCCCCGGGCGCCACCCGGGCCCGTGAGGACCGAGCCTGTCGCGGCTTCGGAGCCCTCGGGCGGGGCGTCGGTGCTGGGACGCTGATCGAGCACGAACAGGCGACCCGCGGCGGGAACCTCGACGCGGTCATCGCCCGCGGCGAAGCGGATGTGGGTGCTCTCGAGTCGGTAGAGGGCCTCGATCGCAAGATCATCGGGTCGCGCCGCGGCCTGGGGCTGATCCTGAGCAAAGGAACGGGATTCGACGCGTGCGGGGGTGGTCTCGGATCCGAACACCTCCGCGAAGCGGAGGCGGTCGCCCTCCGGTGCGTCGTCGCCCTGCAAGGGGGTGAGGGTGATGGTGAGGCGGTCGCCCAGCACGCTGTCGATCGAGCCGTCGGGTCCCGGCGATTCCGCCTCGACGCCGCCCAGGCAGAGAACGGTTCCGGCACGGTCATCGAAGGCCATCCGCGCGGACCAGGACGCGGCGATCGAGCGGTCGGGGGTGTCCCCGTTCTGAACGCCCTGGTGCTCGAAGGTGCCCGGTCCGATGACCTCGACGGTGCGCGCGGCGCCGTCCATGCGGATGTCGGGCCCGCTGATTCGGGTGCCCTCGCGGCGCACCCAGGTGAGCGGCTCGCCTGTGTCGGCGACGCCCACGGGCCCGGTGATGATGACGGTCTCGGCGCGGGTGTCGGCGTGGAGGGCCTCGCCGCGACCGCTGATGCTCTCGCCGTCCTCGAACGCGACGGCGCCGCGGGCCTGGGCGGTGGTGACGGAGACATCGCCCTCCGCGTCCCGGCCGAGCCGCGCGTCGATCCAGTCCGCCCGGATGGACTCTGCGCCGGTGCGCCGCGCGACGGCGTTCCCGGTGATGACGGCGCGGGTGGGGTCGAGGTCCTCGCCTCGCGTGCCCTCGGCGAACAGGACGACGAGTTCGTCTCCCGTGATCTCGCCGTCGCGTCCGTCGGTCGCGATCGCGTCGGCGACATCGACGCGACGGAGCTTCGGATCTCCGCTCGTTTCCGGATCGAACCGCGCGACCAGGGACTCGCCCCGCACGCGTGCGTCCCGGCTCGCGCCGACCACGGCACCGCGGAAGGAGGCGTTCTGGAGGCGGTCGGTCATGCGGCCGCCCTCGACGGCGAACGCGAAGGACGCGGCGTCGGCCCACCGGACGGATTGGGGTTCGGGGTCGCTGTGCGCGGCGCCGTAGAGCTCGCCCGCGGTGGGGATGGTGACCATCCCGCTGGCGAGTTCGATCTCCACGGTGTTCATCCCGCGGATCTCGCCCGCCTCGGGGCTCGCGAGGACGATCGACCCGCCGCTGCCCTCGAGTTCGGCGCGTTCGCGGGTCGCGAAGTAGTTCGCCGCGAGGGCGGTCGCGGTCGCGCCCGACGCGGTGTCGCGGATCTCGACGGCGCCCTCGCGGGCCTCGAAGCGGAGCGTGAGGTCGTCGCCTCGTGTGAGCGGATCTGGCGCGTCGGCGAGGGGCTCGACGGTTAGCGGGCCCGTCCAGGTGAGGGTGACCGAGTCCGGGGCGAATGCCGTGGAGGGACCGGCCTGCGTGCCGACCTCGGCGGGAGGGGTCGCAGGATCGGGCTCCGCGATCCCGTTCCCATCCAACGCGCCGGGCGTGGCTTCGGGTTGCGCCGCGATCGCCGTGATGAGGGCGGCTTCGATGGGGGACCGCGGCGCGATGCCGCGCGGGCGCTGCGCGATCGGCAGTTCGTTGTCGATCAGACGGGCCCAGACGGTCAGCACATCCGCGTCGATGGTCTGCCCGCTGGTTTCGCCCTGAACATTGTCGCTGAAGACGATCTCGTAGTGATCGATCTTGGGCGGGGACGCGCCCCCGGAGGCGGTGGGGGTGCTCGCGCCCGGCGCGGTTTGCACCGGAGCGTTCGCGAGTCCGCGTTCGCTGCTCGCGGGCGGTTTGGCAATGCCGGATGGCGTCTCGCCCAGTGGCACGGGACCGGGCGCGGGCCGGTCGGTGGTGCTGGCTCGTGGGGGGGTATAGACGATGCGCTCGCCCCGGTCGATGCGGAGTTCGGTGATGCTCTCGCGTTGTTCGTTCAGCACGACGAAAGCGCCGCGCCCCGCGAAGTCGATCGTGTCGGTTTCGATCTCAAGGCGTCCGTCGGTCTCGAAGGTCAGCAGGTCGAGGTTGAATCGCAGGGGTTCGTCGGTCGTCGCGGTGAGCGCGGAGGGGTCCGCCTCGGGGTCGGGCCTCGCGTAGCGGAGATCCGCGTTGGGGTCCGCGGGCTCGAACCGCTTCGCGAGCACCCCACCGGTGAGGGTTCCCTCGCGGGGGTTCTGCTCGCCCTCGGGGATGTAGAAGCGCCCCCGGTCGGCGCGGATGTACCAGGCGGAGCCGTCGTTGGCGAAGAGCCACGCCTCGGGCTCTTCGACGAGGCGGATCGTCGGTCCGTCGGGGTCGTATCGAGCCGCGAGGATCTCGGCGGTGAGCAGCGTCGGATCGTCGGCATCGGTGATCTGGATCACCATGTCGGTCCCGAACTCGTCCTCCGCGTCGAGGAGTTCGGCGACCTCCATCTCGGGGGGGAGCGGGGCGTTGGACGCGGGCTGCGTGCCCGGGCGACCCTGGAACACGACGATCGCGATCCCCGCGCCAATCATCGCGAACGCGAGAAGGGCGAGCGGGAGCGTGCGGCTGGCGCCGCGCCGGGGCGCTGCGGAGGTGCGTGAGAGTCGGGGCATCGCCTCGATGGTACGCGGAGGGGAGGGCCCGCTCGGGGAGGCGTCAGCCGATCAACTCGTCGTCGGGCAGCGGGCCCGGTTCGGCGGTCGAGACCGCGGCGCGGAAGAGCGCCCGCTCGATCGACTTGCTGTCGAGGCTCGCCCAGTAGGGGATGATGGTCAGATTCCGGATCTGGTCGGGGGTGCCGAGCCAGGCTTGGGGGTCTTTGCCGCCCGCCTGGTTGCCGACCGCGATCGCTTTTCGGCGCTTCCCCGGTTCCGGGTCGGATTCGGGGGGCTCGGGTTCTCCCGCGTCTGGCTGGCTCTCGTGCCACCCGCCGATGAGGAGTTCCTTGCGGCGCATGTCGAGGCGCACCGGGCGGTCCCGGAGGCTGTGGGTCTCGATCGTGGGTTGTGCGCCGAACCACCCGAACCGCACGATGTCGACGCGTCCCGGCGCGATCCGGAGGAACATCGGGCGCGCGAACCCCCAGGCGATGGGCAGGAGCAGGGCGACCCCGACGACACCCAGAACGGAGGCGAAGTCGATCATGCCGCGGGCGCCCAGTTGGGCGCCGACCTGGAGCACGACGACGAAGAGGCCTGTCATCACGCCGAACCGGACCTGCTGGGACCTGGTCTGGAAGCGCGCCGCGAGGCTGGTGCGGCGGGCGAGCCAGACGCGGGCGGCCTCGGGCTCGAACGCGCCCGAATCGTCCGCCTTCGGGATGAGCGACTCGAGCTCGGGCACCTGGTCGGGCCAGCAGATGACATTCAGATCCGCGTCGGTGTCCATCTCCATCGGCATCTTGAGCGCCGACATGACCCGGCGGTACCCCCGCGCCGCGGCGCGGAACAGCAGGATCATCACGAACAGAAAGAGCGCGCTGACGATCGCGGCGCGGACCGGGAGCGGGAGCCAGGGGAGGCGGCCCAGGGCGAGATAGCCGGAGAACGCGAGCGCGGACCCGCCCAGCAGAAGGACCGGGATCAACGCGGCGGTGGGGGAGGGCGAGGCACCGCCGGACCGGATGCCGCCCTGCGAGAAATGGACGGTGCGCCGCGCGGCGGGGGATTCCCCCGCAGCGGGTCTCGCAGGCGGCGTCGCGAAATCGGACGGTCGCTTTGAAGCGGGGGGATTGGGCGGCTCGGTGGGCATGGTTCGCGGGATTATCGCCTCGCCGCGGGTGGCGCGTCGGGGCAGGATTTGGATGGTTCTTTGGCGTCGTGCGGAGCGGTTTCGACCTACTATTTCCGTCCGGTTCCGGGGGCACCTTGTCGGTGTGTCCGGGCACCGGGCCGCGCCGGGCGACCGGCGCGCACGCGCGATCGATCCCCCCCTCTGCAGTCGAGTCCGGATGCGCCGCTCCCGAAGGCGGCGGGGCTTCTGAGGAACGCGGGGGTGCGTCGGGATCGGGCTCCTCGGGGCCCCGCGCCGCGGACCGACCAAGATTCCCGCCCGCGCCCGGCGCGGGCGCGAGAGGGCTGTGCCTCCATGTCAGACAGCGCTGCGACAAACGGACCGACCCCGGGCGGTGAGACCAAGCCCAAGAACGGTTACTCCGCGGACCAGATCAAGGTGCTCGAGGGGCTCGAGGCGGTCCGCAAGCGTCCCGGCATGTACATCGGCGGGACCGGGCTCAACGCGTTGCACCACCTCGTCTACGAGGTCGTCGACAACTCCATCGACGAGGCGATGGCGGGCTACGCGACGACGGTCACCGTCAGCATCGAGGCGGACGGGTCGTGCCGGGTCTCCGACGACGGGCGCGGCATCCCCGTCGATCCGGTGCGCAACGACGACCCCGCGCTGAACGGCAAGCCCGCGATCGAGGTCGTCATGACCAAGCTCCACGCGGGTGGCAAGTTCCAGCAGGAAGGCTCGGCGTACAAGGTGTCGGGCGGTCTGCACGGCGTGGGCGTCTCGTGCGTGAACGCGCTGAGCGCGTACCTCGAGGCGGAGGTCCACCGCGACGGGAAGATCCACAACATCCGCTTCGAGCGGGGCGTGGTCGTCGAGCCGCTGCGCGAGGTGGGCGACATCCCGACGGGCGGCAAGGCGACCGGCACGATCGTCGAGTTCAAGCCCGATCCCACGATCTTCGAGGACTGCGAGTTCCGCTACGAGACGCTCGAATCGCGCCTGCGCGAGCTCGCCTACCTCAACCCGGGCGTGAAGATCCGCCTGACCGACGAGCGGGTGGGCGCCGACGGGAAGCCCCGCAGCGCGACCTTCTTCGCGGAGACCGGGCTCACCGAGTACATCGACCACCTCATGAAGGGCAAGACCCCGGTCTCGAGCCCGATCTACATCAAGCGCGAGGTCGAGGAGGAGAGCCTGATCTGCGAGGTCGCGCTGCAGTACCACGACGGCTATTCGGAGAATGTCCTCGCGTTCGCGAACAACATCCACAACGCGGACGGCGGCACGCACGCGCAGGGATTCAAGAACAGCCTGACGCGGACGCTCAACGGGTACGCCCGCAAGGCGGGGATCATCAAGGACAAGGACCCGACCCCCACGGGCGACGACCTCCGCGAGGGGCTGATCGCGGTGGTCTCGGTGAAGCTGCCCGATCCGACCTTCAACAACCAGCCCAAAGAGAGGCTGCTCAATCCCGAGATCGAGGGGTTCGTGTCGTCCGCGGTCAACGATGCCCTGGGCGAATGGCTCGAGACCAACCCCGCGGAAGCGAAGAAGCTCTGCCAGCGCGGCGTCGTCGCGGCGCAGGCACGCGAGGCGGCACGCCGGGCGCGCGAGCTCACGCGTCGGAAGACGGCGCTCGAGTCGGGCTCGATGCCCGCGAAGCTCGCGGACTGCCGGACCAAGGACATCGACCGCGCCGAGCTGTTCATCGTCGAGGGTGACTCCGCGGGCGGGAGCGCCAAGGGCGGGCGCGACACCGAGACGCAGGCGATCCTCCCGGTGCGGGGCAAGCTGCTCAATGTCGAGCGCGCGCGGGTGGACCGGATGCTGTCGAGCGAGGAGATCCGGACGCTCATCACCGCGCTGCGGACCGGCATCGGGGCGGATTTCGACATCAGCAAGCTGCGTTACGGGCGGATCATCATCATGACCGACGCGGATGTGGACGGGAGCCATATCCGCACGCTGCTGCTGACCTTCTTCTTCCGCCAGATGCCCGAGCTGATCCGGCGCGGGCACATCTACTGCGCCCAGCCCCCGCTCTACCAGATCCTCTGGGGGAGCGGCAAAAAGAAGAAGTCGCGCTATGTGCTCAACGAGCGCGAACTCTCCACGACGCTGACCGAGATCGGGCTCGAGCGAGCGCGCCTCCTCGTCCGCGACATCGAGGGGTGGACCGCGGAGGGTGTGATCCCCGCGTCCGCGGTGAACGGCGAGCCCCGCGTGGAACTCGTCATCGAGGGCGAGGCGATCAAGAAGGCGGTCCGGGCGCTCGCGCGCCTCGCGGAACTTGTCGAGATCGCCGAACGACGGGGCGTGCCGTTCATCGACCTGCTCGCGGCGCGGCGGGACGGGGTGCTCCCGACCCACCAGGTCACCTGCCGGGCAACGACGCTGCACGCGTGGAGCGAGGAGGAGGCGAACGCCCTGGTCGAGCAAAGGGGCTGGGCGCTCGCGGACATCGAAGCGGCCGACGAGGCGGAAACGGGTGACGAGGGCGAGCCGAGCGTCGAGAACGCGAACGGGGACGCTGGCTCGGTGCGTCCGGATCCGGCCGCGCCCTCGGAGCACCGTCCCGAGGCGACGATCCGCGAACTGCACGAGAACAAGGAGCTCGCGATCGTCTTCGCCCAGCTCGATGAGCTGGGGCTCAGCATCGATGATTGGGCGCTGCGACAGGAAGAATCGGTGACCGGGGAGCGGCTCCCGGCTCGCTTCGCGTGGGAGATCACCTCGACAAAGGGTGATGAGGAGGCGGCCCCCGAGCCCGCGGCCGACAGCGACGGCGAGGTGTTGCCCGCGACGCACGGGAAGCTCGTCGAGGCGTCGAATCTCGAACGGATCCTCCCCGCGCTCCACGAGATCGGGCGCCGCGGCATGGAGATCAAGCGGTTCAAGGGGCTGGGCGAGATGGACGCCGAGCAGCTCTGGGAAACCACCATGGACCACAGCGCCCGGACCATGCTCCGCGTCACCTGGGAGCAGGCGGGCGACGCGGACGCGCTGTTCAGCGTGCTGATGGGCGAGCAGGTCGAGCCCCGCCGCAAGTTCATCGAGGAGCACGCCCTCGAGGTCAAGAACCTCGATGTCTGATGGGCCGATCCCGACGGCCCGCGGCCCCGAACCCACCGCGACCCGACCGATAACCCGCTCCGCGCCGGCATGACGCGCGGTCGGTGCGACCGTCCTGCCCGCGAACCGCCTCGCGTTCCGCGGTTCGACCAAGTCACCGTCCGCTGACCGCCGATCTCCCCTCCGAACCGCCTTTCAGAGGGAGTGTGACGCGACATGGGTGATGATGGACGGCCCAACACGCTGGGGCTCCGCGAACAGGACTTGAACGCCCTGCTGAGCCAACTCGAAGCGGGCGCCGCGACCAAGGAAGCGGGCCGGGTCTTCTCGCGCTGGCGGTTCAGGGAGCAATCCGTCGTCGTCCGGATTCTCCAGCCAGGCGGGACGGACACCGTGACGCGGATGGCGTGCCGGAACCTCTCCCAGCGCGGGATCGGGTTGCTGCACCGTTCGTATGTGCACCTGGGGACGACCTGCTCGGTCCTGCTGCCCCATCCGCGGAAGGGCGAGCAGGAGTACCGGGGGACGGTCGTCCGCTGCCTTCATCTGTCGGGCATGGTGCACGAGATCGGCATCCGCTTCGAGGAAGATATCCCGCTGCGGGACATCACCCGTCCCGACCCGATGCAGGAGATCTTCGCGGTCGAGCATGTCGACCCGCAGTCGCTCGTGGGCACGATCCTGCTCGTCGAGGACAGCGAGATGGATGTCCGTCTCGTCAAGCACTTCCTGCGGGACACGCAGCTCCGCGTCAAGCATTGCGACAATCTCAAGGACGCGGAGCGAGAGGCAAAGTCGGGTGTCGGCCTGATCCTCTGCGACATCCACCTGGGCGACGAATACGGCGGAGACCTCGCCAAGAAGCTCCACGAGCACGGGGTGTGCGGGCCCCCGGTCGTCATGATCAGCGCGGATCGCTCGGAACGCACCTACTCGCTGATCACCCAGCCCTACATCGCGGGGTTCCTTTCCAAGCCCATCAACCAGGAAAGCCTGCTCCGCGCGATCGGCGAGTTCATGGTCGACCCGAGCGTGTTCGCGAACCAGAACAACGCGGGAGGGGTCAAGACCGACCCGCAGATCATCAAGAGCCTGATCCCCGAGCTGAACAAGGTGTGCGAACGCCTCCGGGAAGCAGTCGAGCAGGGCGACACCACGCTTGTGTTCTCGCTCGTGATGCAGATCTCGGGTGTCGCGCCGGTCATGGGGCTCGACGAACTCGCGGGTGTCGCCGAGACCGTGGGGCAGAAGCTCGCTTCGAGCATGGACCTCGAGTGGGCGAAATCGCGGATCGAGGAAATCGAGCGCCTGTGCGCGGAGGCCGCGGGAGGCTGAGGCGCTTGTACGGAGCCGTTGATGCCGAGACGAGCAGGCAAAGTAGACCACGCGGGACGCGAGAACTCGCTCGGGTTGACGAGCAAGAAGCTCGATGCTGTTCTCGACACGCTCGATTCGGTGACGAAGCTGGGAGCGGTGCAGCGCGAGAACGCCCGGTGGCCCTTCCGCCAGCCCTCGATCCGCGTGGTGCTGACCCATCCGGACCGGTCACGGGTCGAAGTCCCGATGGCCTGCCGGAACCTCTCGAAGACCGGCGCGGGGTTCCTGCACAGCGCGTTCCTGCACAAGGGCACGCCCTGCGTGTGCAACCTTCCGCACCCCAAGCGGGGATCCGTCGCCGTCGCGGGCGAGGTTGTGCGCTGCGAGCACCGGGGAGGTGTTGTTCACGAAATCGGTGTCCGTTTCAACGACGAGATCAACCTTCGCTCGTTTATCAATCCCGACCCGCTGAGCCAGCTGTTCGTCACCGAGCGCGTCGATAAGGAAGCGCTCGAGGGGCGTGTGCTTCATGTCGAGCCCGACGAACGCGACGCGGATCTGCTCAGCGACTGCCTGAGGGACACCCGCGTCCGCGTCGTGAACAAACCCACGCCTGATGCGGCGATCGCGGAGGCGCACGCCGGTGTGGATCTGATCATCAGTGAGTTCTCCCTGGACGGGGTGAGCGGCGTGGATTTCGCGACGAGGCTCCGATCCGAGAACATCGCCAAGCCCCTGGTGTTTCTGACCCATGAGTCCGGCCCGCCTGTTATCAACGCCGTGAAGGGTCGCTTCGCGCAGGCCCTGATCCGCAAGCCGGTCTCCGAGGAGATCCTGCTCCCCGCGCTCGCGGAGTTCCTCGGGCCGGGTTCGAACAGCAACGCGGTGGGCACGCGGACGGACATCGATCCCGCGCTTGCCGAATCGCTCCGGCGCGAGCTCCCGCGGTGCGCGAGCCAGATCGAGCAGGCGATCCGCGACGGCAAGCCCATGGATGCTGTCGGGACCTGCTGCGTGCTCCAGCAAGTCGCGGGCGTGATCGGGATGGTCTCGCTGGGTGAGAGCGCCGCGAACGCCGTGCAGCGTCTGTCGGGCAACCTCGACCTCGCGGACTCCAGCGAAGTCCTCGCGATGATCGTCAAGGAGTGCCGCAGCGCCGCGTGAACGCGGGGCGCCGCGTGCTCAGCGTCCGATGCAGCCCAGACCCACGCGTCTGAGGGCGGCGCGCCACCAGCGTTCGGCGCGGAGCGGGCCCGTGGGAAGGCTCATCAGGCGGTCGAACCCTCCGGCGTCCACGCGCTTGGTGGGGATGCGTGGATAACGGGTCCGGGATCGCATTGCGTTCGTGAGCCAGACCGAGTGCTCGGCGCGGAACCGGGCACCCGGATCGACAAACTCATGGAGGCGTTTGGGGCCCCAGATCATGCTTCGATGGTAGTGGAGTCTCGCCGCCTGTCCAGCCCGAACGGAGGTGAGCGCGGACGGCCCGCGCCGGAATCTCCCGTGAACCGGTGGTCCGAGAACGCCCCGGAAAGCCCTCAAGGCCCGTGCACCCCGGTGAGCGCACCGAACCGAGTCCCGCGCGTGATGGCGGGGCGGCGAACCGCGTTGCAGAGTTGAGGCGTCGAAGCCCGCGCGTCGTTCCATACGGAGGGAGCGAGCGGGCGGACCCGCGTGTCGCGAAGACCGGAGGGCGAGGATGGATCGAGTCACCGTCGGAGGTGTGATCGCGTGTGCCATCGCGGCAGCAGCCGCGCCGCGAGCGGGTGCCGAGGACCTGCTGCGCCTGTGGGGCATCGACGCGTCCGACGCGCAGCTGTTCGCGATCGACGATGTCCGCAACCCGGGCTCGACGATGGTGGACTACGGCGCGATCCATGTGCGCAACGGCTTCGACCACGAGCCGGTCAGCAGCGGCATCCGCGCGTTCACCATCGTCAACACCTTCGACGCGTTCGCGGTCGTGGACGGGGATGTGGGCAGCGTGCAGGGCCCGGTGCTGGTTCACATCGACCTGCACGACATCGACACCGGGGGCCCGATCACCGCGGAGGTCATCGGGTCGATGTTTGACGCCGGGTGGGATCCCTCGTGGACGGTGACCGGGATCGCGGGCGACCCGCTGTTCTCGGAGATGTATGTGCTGGGCGCCGACGGCGACCCGGAGACCGACGACCGGATTGCGCGCGTCCACGCGCGCACCGATCGGACCCTGAAGATCACACCCATCGGAGACATCCGCTGGGATCGCGGGCGCGTCACCATGGGCGGAGACCTGGCGATGGGCCCCGCTGGGCTGCTGCTCGTCTCCGACGAAGCGGTCGGCCGCATCGTGATGGTCGAGCCCGATTCGGGAGAGGTCCGGGGTGTGCGCATCGAGGGCATCCGCGTGGACACCGATACCGCGCAGTACGGCGCGCTCGCGTGGGACGGGTACAACGACCGGACCGCGATGTTCGATCGCCGCACCGGGCAACTGGTCGTGGACAACCGGACCGACAACTCGATCACCGCGTTCAACCTGCGCAAGTCCGGGGTCACCGACGCGGAGGGACTCGAGTTCGTCTTCCGCCCCACACCCCCGGACCAGGAGGAAGCCGCGGGCTCGCGCGGCGGCGCGGGCGGAGGCGTCAGCAACTACACAAACCCCAACCGCTACGGCTCGAACCACGGCTTCACGGGCTCGGGCGGCGGCGGAGGAGGAGGCGGTCAGCCCAGCCTGAACCCGATCGATCCGAGCGTGCTCGAGGACCTGCTCGACCCGCCGGGCGATATTCCCGATGAGACCGACGGAGGGACACCCCCGCCCCCGCCGGGCGGCGACCTCCCGGACGACGAGTTCGACGACCCGCCGGGCGATGACCCCCCGGGCAACGACCCGCCCGGCCCCCCGCCCCCGCCGGACGGGCCGCCCGACGGCCCGCCCCTCCCGGCGCCGGGCGGCGCCGCGGTCCTGATGCTCGGCGCGGGGCTCGCGAGCCGACGCCGTCGCTGATCGAACAGATTGCAACGCGCCCCCGTCCCGTGTCTCGTCACCGGGCGGGGGCGGTTTGTTTTCTGGGTTCGAGCCGGCGTGAGGCGTCGCTTCAGGGGCAGCCCGCGACGAACGCGTTGACGAACAGGTTGATGTCCGCCAGGTCGAAGATCCCGTTCGCGTCGAGGTCCCCGGCGTCATCCTGCGACACGAACGCGGTCGTGAACGCGTTGATATCCGAGAGGTCGAGGACGCCGAACGCCTCGGCGAGGTCCGCCTCGTTGCACCCGCCGGGAGTCGCGAGGGGGAGGCTCAGGTCGACGATCACCGGGAAGTGATCGGACGCGAAGACGGAGGCGAGCTCGCCCGAGGAGGGGAACCCGCGCACGGGCTCGGGGAGCTGGTCGACCGCGTCGACCGAGATCGAGTTGAACACGAACTGGAGCGGCACGCCCTCGACGATGCTGTCCTGCCAGGCGAGATAGTCGAGCTTGCTCGAGCTCCGCGTGTTCCGGCTGTTGGTGAACGGGTCGCGCGCGTCGTCGTAGGTCGAGTCGCCCCGATCGCGGTCCGTCCCGTCGGTCCCGCCCGTGAACTGGGCGCGGGTCATCCACTCCGCGGGGCCCTTGCGCCCGTTGGTCAGTTCGTCCTCGTTCCAGTCCCCGCCCCACACGACGGGCGTGTTGTCGGGGAGAACCGACGAGGGGTTGGGGAACAGGATCTTGTTGTTCGGGTCGCTGATCCCCGTCCCGGCGCCGTTGAACATGTAATCGATCGCGTACGCGATCGACTGGCTCGCGGCGAGGCGGTCCGCACGGTCGCTGCTGGTGCCGCCCGCCTTGAAGTGCGCATTCCCCACGACCAAGTCGCCCTCGTAGACGCTGTCGGGCAGGTCGATCTCCGCGAACGCCTGCCCGCGGATGGTCGACCCGGTCGGTGCGTACGCGTCCGCGAGCACGAACAGATCAGGGTTGGTCGCGATGCCGTCCCCGTTCAGATCCGCGAACGGGAAGCGGCTGAGGATCACATTGCGGTTGAACCCGTCGTTGACGGCGCTGACGAACACGAACGGGAGGTCGTAATCCGGCGCGAACCGCTTCACGAAGGTCGTCACCGTGCCGCCCACGAAGGGGTCCGCCCCGCCGTTGAAGAAAAGCCCGACTACGGTCTCGAGCTCGCTCACCGAATCCACGCACCCGCCGCACCCGTTGTCGCCCGTCTCCTGCAGGATCAGGACATCGGGCCGCAACCCCGCGACGATCCGGCTGCACGCGTTCCAGTTCGAGAGCTGGTCGCCCTTGAGCGGGTTCTCGGTGCGCAGCATGTCCTCGACATTCCAGGTCATCACCCGGATGTCGGTCGGGTTGACCTTGCCCCACGACCCGTTGCCCGGGTCCCACTGCGCGAGGGCGGTGCCGCTGACGGCCCCCGCCACGAGGGCCGTCGTGATCGCGATCGGAGCGCTGCGCTGCGTCATGCTGCGTGTCCTCGGTTCGGCATGGTTCCGAGAACCCATACCGGTTGGTGAAATGAAGCGCCCGGGCCGTTGGGCCCGGGCGCTCGCGGTTCAGCTTCGAGCGTGCCGCTTCTCATCCGACGGGCGACCCCGACCGGATGCACCGGGCACGCGATCGGTCACGGGCAGCCCGCCAGGAAGGCGCCGACGAACAGGTTGATGTCTGAAAGATCGAAGATCCCGTTGTCGTCGAGGTCCGCCGCGGGGTTCTGGCTCACGAACCCGCTCACGAACGCGTTGATGTCCGCCAGATCGAGCACGCCGAACGGCTCGGCGAGGTCCGCGGGACCGCACGGCTGCGGGCCCTCGGCGTAGTAGCCGATGTACAGCAGGGTCTGGTAGGACTGGTCGGGGCTCAGCGGGTCGTTGTTGCCGCCCGTCGGGTCCTCGTAGATCCCGTCCTCGTTGACATCGTAAGTGATGTCCGCAGCGAGCACGATACCGCCGTTCGTGATCGGGTCGGCGTTGCTGACACCGCTCAGGTCGGTGTCGTCCCAGCCCCACGAGCGGCCGTTGTTGCTGTTGATCGCCGCGGGCGCCGAGACGCCCAGGCCCTGGTCGCCGCTGGACGCGACGGTGTCGATGAACTGGATCTGGTAGCGGCGACCCGAGTTCTGCCCGAAGAAGGTCCGGCCCAGGTCGAGGACGAGCTCGAGCTCGTACCCGAAGGTGCCGTTGCCGGTGTCGGTCAGGACGCCGCGCAGGAGCACGGTGTCGTAATCGATGAAGGGATCGCCGGTGACCGGGTCTTCCTTCTGGAGGCCCGCGGAGGCGAGGAACCAGGCGTTGCCCGCGCCGTCGAAGGTCGGGGTGGACATGCTGGGCCCGAGGTCACCCGCGTTGGGGAACGCGAAGTTGAAGGGGACGATGTTGCCGATCGTGTTGCCGCCGGGCCCGTCGAGGATCGCCTTGCCGCTGTTGGTGATGCCGTCCACCCAGGCGACCATCGACCATTCGTTGTTGCCCCCGTTGTCGTCGAAACGGACGCTGACGATCTGCTGGAACAGGTCGAACGACTGACCGAACTCGCTCATGAGCGCAGCGGCGTAGTTGTTGCCCGACGCGTCCTGGCCCAGGGCGACCATGCCCGCGTCGCTGCGGAAGCCCGTGATGCCCACATACTGGCGGAACTCGCTCTGGCCCGCGATGTAGTTGACCGACTTGCCGTCCGTCGGGTCAACGATCGAGAGCGGGGTCTCGAACGAGTGCGCCTCGGTGACATTGCCCGACGCGTCGGTCGCCCAGACGCTCATGACGCGGGTGTCGCTCGCGGCGTCCTTCGACGCAACCGCTGTGTGCGCCACGCCCGACTGGAAGAGATCGCGGGTCGTGGTGCCCATCTGACCCCGGTGGTCCGGGGGAGTGAACCCGCCCACGGTGGGGCCGAAGTGGGTCGTATCGCTGATCAGGCCGCCGGGGGCCGCGCCGCGGACGAACTCGCTGTTGAAGTTCGCACCCGCGACGAGCCCGTTCCCGCCCGCGACGGACGCGGGGATGTTGGAGGGCTGGGGGTGGGGGGTCGAGTTGTTGACCAGCAGGTGATCGGTCGCCTCGGCGCCGCCCGTCGCGTCGATCAGGTTGACCGTCGCGGTGCGGCTCTGGGCGCGGGCGCGGTACCAGTTGTTGCCCGCCTGGGGGGCGACGGCGCCGCCCGAGTTGAACCCGCCTCCGCGGAAGTAGGTGTTGCCGCTGCCGTCGACCGAGCCGAGCGCGAGGTCGCCCGACGATCCGGTCGCGGTCGCGTTGATGCTGCTCGCGGCCTCGACGCGCGTGACATACAGGCGGTTGGGCTCAGCGGGGTTGTAGTTGACGATCGCGGTGGTGATCGAATCGCCCGAGAACCCGCCCGCGACGAGGCCGTTCGCGAGCGCGACCGCGAACTGGCTCGACTCACCCGAGGGGCTGACGAGCTGGTAGGCGTCGGAGTTGTTGACGGGGTTTACACCCACGCCCGGCGCCTGCTCCCAGAGGGCGTACTGGCTCGAGGCGAAGGGGACGCCCCTGACCAGGTCGTCGGAGATCGCGTTGGCGCCGACGAAGCCCGTGAAGAACTGGGGATCGGTCTGCACGCCCTTGACGAGCGGGACGATGCCGAAAGTCGTGCCCCACGAGGTGCCGAAGGGCGTCAGGTCGGCGACATACGAGAGGACCTGCTGGTCCGCCGCCAGCGGGTTGACCGCATCGCCGGGCAGACCCGGCGCCGTGCCGATGCTGTCCTGGGCGTGCACCGCCGCCGCGGTGCCGGCGAGCGCGAGAAGGATGAGGGCCTGCTTGCTGCGCATATCTCGAGTCTCCTTGCAGTTGGCTCGTTGACGAGTCACTGTTTCCGCTGTTCACACTCTGAATCCGGGACGCGGCCCCGGGGATTGACTGGTTCCGATCCGAGAGACGGGTGTGCCGCAAGGCGGAGCGGGACGCTCAGCAGCCGCGGCACGCGCCCGGTGGAATCCCCGGGCCCCGACGCACTTCACCCCGACGCACTTCACCAAGTTCTCGGACGATCGTTGGGATCTCTCATCGATGCCGCTGCGAAGAGGGGGACACCCCGCGCGCCCACCAACAGCGACTCTGCTCCACACCAGTTTAGGCCCGCGCGACGCGCGAGCAAGGGCAGAGGCAGAATCTGCGCCTATCTCGGTCAACCCAGTGGAACCCGAACGCCCGAAAACGGATGCCGATGGTCTATCCCTTTTCGTAGAAATACCTTGTGCAGATTGTGGAGCGGTCCGCAAGACGCGGTCGATGCCCCGGGTCAACCATGCATCGACGACCGTTGCCTGTTATTGTCTTCCCCCATCCGGGCACCCCTGATCGTGTGCGGGCGGGGTGTCGTCAGGCCACCAGGCCGAGTTCGGTAGTTGCGGGCCGGGTTCCCCAGGCCCGATGAGGAGAGAGCGCGTGCCCAGTCCCTTTCCGAGGGTTGGTTGTGTTGTTGCAGGCCTGCTGCTCGCGGTGTCGCCGCTCCCGACCGCGAACGCCCACAGCGATCCGTCCGTGCCGGGTCCTGATTCGCCCTTCGTCGTGGCGCGCTTCGAGGGGCAGCCGAGCCCCGCACCGGGGTGGCGGCCCATCGCGCCGCTCGGCGGCAGTCGCTGGCTCCTCGTGCCCAGTGACCCGGGCGCCGGGGCAGACCAGGCCCCGATCCCCGGGTCGCTCGGATCACGCGTTCTCCCGATCATCGACCTTGTCGACCCCGATCTGCGTCCGTTCCTCGAGCAGGCGGCCGCGGGCGAGCCGACCGGCACGATGCCGCTGCTCGTCATCCCATCCGAGCGATCGCGGGCCGCCCGGCGTCGCGTGGACAGCATCGTGCGCGCCACGGGGGGCACCGCGGGGCTCGTGGAATCCGACAGCCTGGTCATGCGCGCCGACCTGACCGCCTCGGGCCTCGCGACGCTGCTCCGCGCCGGCGCCATCGCCTGGGCCGAGCCTCGCCGCGCGCCGGAGACCGATGATTCGTTCATCCGCGAGTTCGGCGGCGCCAACGCGATCGAGACGATCGAGGGCTTCACCGGGTCGGGCGTCATCGTCGAGGTCGTCGACAAGGGACTGTTCACGGACCACGCGGACCTGCTCGCGTCCGACCCCTTCGTGCGCACGCTCAACGACGGGCCCACCGACCACGGGACCGCGACCTACGGCATCATCTTCGGGAACGGGCTCACGCAGACCGCTGCGCGCGGGATGATGCCGGGCCAGAACGGTCTGTTCAGCAGCTATCTCGCGATCGACGACCGCGACGCGCACCTCGCGGAGCTCGCGAGTGACTTCAACGGGGTGATCCAGTCCAACAGCTGGGGGTCGGGCATCACGCGACGCTACACCGCGGTCAGCGCCGATCTCGACGAGTCCATCCGCCGGCACGGCGTCCTCGTGTTCCAGAGCCAATCGAACCGGGGCGATCAGGATTCGCGACCCGAAGCGTGGGCGAAGAACGCGATCTCGGTGGGGGGGGTCAACGGGTTCGGCACGCTCGACCGGAGCGACGACACCTGGGGCGGGAGCGCGAGCACCGGTCCCGCGATCGACGGGCGCATCAAGCCCGACCTCGTCCTGTTCAACGACGGGATCCTGACCACCAGCGATCAGGGTGCGGCGGATCATGTCGCCTTCACCGGCACGAGCGCCGCGACCCCCGCCGTCGCCGGGCACGCGGGGGTGATGATCGAGATGTGGCGCGCGGGCCTGTTCCACGGGGGCGATCCCGCGGCGGTTCCGACGCGCAACCCCAGCACCGCGATGGCGCGCGCGCTGCTGATCAACGGCGCTGTGCCCTACCCGTTCGGTCACGCGGCCGACGATCTGGGCCGATTCCGGCAGGGCTGGGGGACCCCCGATCTGCTCTCGCTCTGGGCGAGCGCCCCGAGCAAGTGGCTCAGCGACGAGCAGGATCCGCTGCGCGGAGGCGAGGGCTGGGCCCGCGTGTTCGAGGTCGCGCCGGGACGCGACCGCCTCGCGATCACCCTCTCCTGGACCGAGCCCCCGGCGTTCCCGCTCGCGGCCCACACGCTGGTCAACGACCTCGACCTCCGCGTCATCTCCCCCAGCGGCGTCGTCTACCACGGCAACCACGGCCTGCACGACAGCGTCTGGTCCACACCCGGCGGCGCGCCCGATGACACCAACCCCGTCGAGAATGTCTTCATCGCAGCGCCCGAGCCCGGGCGTTGGCAGGTCGAGGTTTCGGCGCGATCCGTCGCGGTGGACGCGTGGGACGCGACACCGGAAATCGACGCGGCGTTCGCGCTCGTCGCGACGGGCGTTGACCCCGACTCCGCGACCTCGCTCGCGGTGCGCATCGACGGATCGATCCCCGAGCGGTTCGATCCGGTCCGGCGTCGCGAGTTCGAGGTCGTGGTCCCGGATGTGCCGCTCGCGGGCACGCCCGAGATCCGGTTCCTCTGGGGCACCAGTGTCGGCGGGGTCCCGCTCACGCCGGTCGGGCCCGGACGCTACCGCACCGCGGTGAGCGGGTTTGAGTGTCTCACCGAGTACGCGTTCCGCGTGCTGATCCCGACGGACGCGGGGGTGCTGACCCTCCCCGCGGATCCGGACGGCTGGTTCCGGGCGGTGTCCGTGCGCACCGAAACGGAGCGAGCCTCCGAGAGCGGCTGGGTAACCGCGACGACCCCCGGGCTCGAGTCCGGGTCGTGGGAGCGGGGGACACCCTCGGGAGGCGGGCTCCACCTCGACCCTCCCTTCGACGCGGACGGTGACGGGCTCTGCTGGCTCACCGACAACCGCGCGGGCGCGTCGGGTGTCGCGAACGGCGCGTCGGTGCTCGTCTCGCCCCCGCTCACGCTCGAGGGAATCGAGAACCCGAGGATCGCCTACGACCTCTGGCTCGCCTCCGATGCCGCGGGAAGCGGGGGCGAGGATGTCATGCGCGTGGACTATTCCCCGAGCGGCGGGCAGTCCTGGATCCCGCTCGCGGTCGAGCGCAGCGGCTTCCGCTGGCAGCGCCGGACGCACGCGATCGACACGGACGCGACGAGCGTGCTCGTCCGCTTCATCGTCGATCAGGGCAGCGACGGTTCGGTCGTCGAGGCCGCGATTGATGCGCTGACGCTGGTGGGGGACGCGTGCCCCCGCTGCGGCGCGGACTTCGACGGGAACGGCGCGATCGATCTCGCCGACATCGCGGGGTTCCTCGATGGGGTTATCAACTTCTCCACCGCGGCGGACCTGAACGGGGACGAGATCGTCGATCTCGCGGATGTTGTCGCCTTCGTGGACGATTTCCAGAACAACTGCGGGGGCTGAACCCGGGCTCGGTTCGTCGCCCGGTTGCTCTCAGGTGCGGCTGGGCAGGGCTCGCGCAAGCCGCGCGGCGAGGCGCGCGTTGGCGCGGACCAGCGCGAGATTCGCGCGCAGCGTCGCGCCGTCCGAGATCTCGTGCAGCGCCCCGAGGATCGCGGGGGTGATGTCGCGCCCCGCGGCGCCCGCGGCTCGCTCCTGCGCCCCGACGAGCCAACGGTCCCAATCCGACCGATCGATCTCGTCGGCCTCCGGGATGGGGTTGCAGACGAGCACGCCCCGACCTGTGCGCGTGAGTTCGGCGTCCAGAAACTCCGCGAGTTCGCGTTCGTCGTCGAAACGCGCGTCGAGCACCGAGTCCGCGTCCGGGTTTGTGCTCAGGTAGAACGCGGGGAAACGATCGGTCCCGAACCCCACGCAGGGGACGCCGAGTGTTTCGAGCGCCTCGCGCGTCGCGGTGACATCGAGCAGCGACTTGGTCCCGCTCGCGACGACGGCGACGGGGAATCGCGCGAGCGCCGCGAGGTCCGCGGAGATATCGAGGTGCTGCGCGTATCCCCTGTGCACGCCCCCGATGCCCCCCGTCGCGAAGAGACGCACGCCCGCGAGCGACGCGAGCTCCATCGTCGTGCTCACGGTCGTCGCGGCGTCAACCTCCCGGTGGACCAGCACGCCCAGGTTGGCGGTGTTCGCCTTCTCGACGCGTCGCCCGTCGAGCAGCGACGCGAGTTCGTCGCCCGTCATGCCGACGATCGGACGCCCGCCCAGCACGCCGATCGTGGTCGGCGTTCCGCCCTCCTCCGCGATGATGCCGTCGAGTTCGCGGCAGAAGGGCAGGCCCTCACCCGCCGGGAGACCCATCGCGGGGAGCGTTGTCTCGAGCGCGACCGAATCTGGGCGGGATCGGTTGATGAAGTCCATGGGCGGATACGGTAAGGTCGGCCGACGCCCGACGCGAGCCCCATCCGGAGGATTCCGATGCACCCAACGCTCACGAGCCTTGCCCTCGCCTCCCTCACTGGGCTCGCGGGCGCCCTGCCCGATACGGTGCGCGGTGCCCTGATCGAGGGGCCCGACCCCGAGACGCTCCGCCTCTATCACTCTGTGATGGCGAGCGCGCCCCATGACGCCGGCACGCCGGGCGATGCGGCGATGATCGATGCGCTCGCGGGCTGGTTCGACTCGTTCGGCTTGGAAGTCGAGAAGCACGAGTTGTTTCTCTATCTCTCCGCGCCCGTCTCGGCGCGCGTCGAGATCCTGCCGACCGAGCCGGGCGGGGCTTCGCTCGAACTGCCGGTCCGCGAAGCGCCCGTCGAGGGGGACGCGTTCAGCGCCGAGCCCGATCTGCGGCCGGGCTGGAACGCCTACGCGGGATCGGGCGTCGTCGAGGGCGAGGTCGTCTACGCGAACTACGGGCGGCTCGAGGACTTCCAGGCACTCAAGGAGATGGGCGTCGAGACCGAGGGGCGGATCATCCTCGCCCGATACGGCGGCAACTACCGGGGCTACAAGGCCAAATACGCCGAGCAGGCGGGTGCCGCGGGCCTGATCATCTTCACCGATCCCGCCGATTCGGGCTGGGGGCGAGGCCTGCCCTACCCCGAGGGGGGCTACGCGAACGAGACGCACATCCAGCGGGGCTCCATCAAGACGCTCGATTACTACGGCGACCCGCTGACGCCCTTCGTCGAGGCGACGGAGGACGCGGAGCGCCTCGACCCCGCGGAGGTGGGCCTGCCGACGATCCCCGTCCAGCCCGTCCCGTGGAAGGCGGCGCAGCAGATCCTCGAGCGGATGACCGGGGACGATGTCCCCGCGGGTTGGCAGGGCGGACTGCCCATGCGCTACCGCCTGACCGGAGGCGATGCCCTCCGCGTCCGCGTCAGCGTCGAGCAGACCCGCGACATCGTCGAGACCGCGAATGTGCTGGGCACCCTGCGGGGTTCGACCCACCCCGACGAGGTGATCATCATCGGCTGCCACCACGACGCCTGGGGGTTCGGGGCGGGAGACCCCACCGCGGGCCTGATGTGCGTCGTCGAGGCGGCCCGCGTCTTCGGCGAACTGGCACAGGAAGGCTGGCGTCCCGCACGCTCGATCGTCTTCGCGGGCTGGGCCGCGGAGGAGCACGGGATCGTGGGCTCGGTCGAGTATGTCGAGAGCCGGCCCGATTGGCTCCGCGAGCACGCGGTCGCGTACCTGAACCTCGATATGGCCGCGATGGGCACGAACTTCGGGTCCTCCGCGTCGCCCTCGCTCCGCCCCGTGATCGTCGAGGCCGCGGCCATGCTCGATCAACCCGGCGAGCCCGGGACGACGGTGCTCGAGCACTGGATCGATCGGTCGGGCGAGCCGACGATGCCCGGGATGCCCCGTTTCGGGCACCTGGGCGGGGGCTCCGATCATGTGGGGTTCCTGTGCCATGTCTGCGTGCCCAGCGCCTCGCTGGGCGGGGGCGGCGCGCGCGGAGTGTCGTACCACTCGATGTACGACAACCTCAACTGGTACCGCGCCGTGGTGGGGGACGACTACGCGAGCGCGCGCATGGTCACGCAGATGACCCTGCTCACCGCTGCGCTGCTCGCTGACGCGCCGGTGCCTGAATTGGATCCCTCGCTCTACGCTGCTGCGGTCGGGGACCAACTCGACCAGATCGAGCGCGCCCATTCCGGCGCATGGGAGGCGGTCTTCGGATCCGTGCACCCCGCGGTGCGCACCGCGGCGGAGCGCTTCGAATCAACCGCGGTCCGCCTGCAGCAGGCGGCGCTGCGGACCGAGTCGGGCCCCCCGCTGAGCGCCGGAGAATCGGCGAGCATCCGCCGCCTGCTCCGCGAGATCGAGCGGTCGTGGTGCGACGAGCGTTTCGACGACGGGCGGCCCTGGTACCGCAACGGGTTCGCGGCGCCCGACGCCACCAGCGGGTACGCCGCGTGGATCCTGCCCGGTTTGCGGGCGGCGCTGCAGGACGAGGACCCAGCGCGGTACCGCGAACAGGCGCTCGCGTATGCGCAGTGGTTCGTCGACCAGACCGAGCGACTCAGTGAAGTGCTCGAGTAAGCCCGCGCACCAGAGCCTGACCGCGCGCTCGCGGGGTTTCAGAGGCGGACCATGAGCACCGCGGCGTGCACCTCGACGGCGCGGCCCTCGCCCACCGCATCGACCCGCTCGTGCGTCTTGCCCTTCACATTCACCCGATCCAGCGGCAACCCGAGCAGGCGCCCCAGGTTCTCCCGGATCGCCCCCTTGTGCGGCTTGAGCTTCGGACGCTCGAGCACCACCGTCGCGTCCAGATTGCTCGGCACATACCCGGCTTCGCGGGCGGCCCCGATCGCGGCGATGAGGAAGTCCGCCGAATCCCGGTTCTCGTTCGCGTCCGCGTCATCGGGGAAGAACTCGCCGATATCGGGGAGGGCGCACGCGCCGAGGATCGCGTCGGTGATCGCGTGCAGGAGCGCGTCCCCGTCCGAGTGGGCAACCGGGCCCCGATCGTGGTCGAGCCGGATGCCCCCGAGAATAAGGGGGCGTCCCGGGCCCTCCGGCGCGAGCGGCTCGAGGCGGTGCAGGTCGTAGCCCAGCCCGACGCGGATCGGGGGAGCCGCGGAGGAGGGGCCGGGCGTGTTGGCGGGCGATTCGGGGCCCGATGATGCAGTCATGGTCCGATCTTACCGATGAGGAGGGTCCGGGCCCGAACCCCGAGCGGGGCGGGTCGTAGACTCAGACCGAGTGTTTCGAGACCCAGCCGGCCAGTTCGGGCCCAGCCGAGGACCAGATATGACCCGTTCCAGCATCCGTCCGATCGCCCTGTCGCTGCTCGCCGCGGGCCTCACCGTCGCCGCGGGCTGCCAGGCCTGGTCGACCCAGCGTCCGCGCGGCCGCATGGCGTCGCTCGACCAGCACACTTACGCGAGCACCCCGTTCGAGGCGAAGACGGTCCGTCTCGTCGATACGCGGACCGCCGAGGAACTCTGGAGCGTGGATGTGCCGGTGGATTACAAGGTCGTCGTCCGGTTCTACGAGGACAAGTCGGAGGACAACCAGGACTTCCCGGATGTGATGCGGTGGGAGATCATCCCCGCGGACGACTGGGGGACGCTGCTCGAGAACCAGATGCCGGTGCCGAGCAAGCACGCGCGTCGCCTCGAATGGGAACTCCGGCGCGGGCCTGAGTACGCGCCCGACGAGCGTCCGGCGCCCCTCGACATCATGCCCGAGGGCGGCGTGGAAACTTCCCGCATCGACGGGTGAGCACGCAACGCTGAGCAATCGATGTAAAGGCCGGGCACGCTCGCCCGGCCTTTTTCGTGCGCACAGAGCGGCGGCGATTCACGCGGGCTGGAGTTCCCGCTCGGGGGCGCTCTCCTGCTGCCCGTCCGCGCGGGATTCGTCGCCCGTGTCTTGATCGACCCGCTCGTCCGCGTTCAGCGCGGCCCGCAGCCCCTCCATCGCCTGGATCGTGATGCTGAACAGCAGGGGGACGAGCACGAGCGTGAACACGGTCGAGACGATGAGCCCCCCGACCACGACGCTGCCCAGGCCCCGGTACATCTCCGAGCCCGATCCGGGGAAGAGCACGAGCGGGAGCATGCCCCCGACGCTGGTGAGCACGCTCATGAAGATGGGACGGATGCGCGTCTTGACGCTCTCGCGGATCGCCTCGAGCGGGGGGAGCGGATCGATGTGGTCATCGTCGCTCTCGCCCAAGCCCTGCATGAAGTTGATCGCCTGGTGGACCAGCAGGATCGCGTTGTTCACCACCACCCCGATGAGGATGACGAACCCGAGCATCGTGAGCACATCGAGCTGCTGGGGGCTCTTGGTCGGGTCCGCGAGCGACCAGGCGTGCACGATCGCGAGGCCCGCGAACCCGCCCACGACCGCGAGCGGAACGCTGATCATGATCACGAAGGGGTACACGAAGCTCTCGAACAGCGCGGCCATGAGCAAATAGGTGACGATGAGCGCCCAGACCATGCGTGCGAGAATGAGTCCCGGCGCGTAGCCGAACGCGGCGAGTGGCAATCCGATCGCGACCGCGATGCCGAGCGCCCCGACGATCCCCCAGGCTTCGAGGCCCCGCTTGCGCTTCGCGGCGCGCACGCCCGCGACGATCGCGGTCGCGATGCCGCCCAGCAGGACGAGGCCCGTCAACGCGTAGATCGCCTTGGAGATGGGGCGGAACTCGTCCGCGGCGTCCGCGCCGCCGAACAGGGCGCCCTGCACCTCCGCGAGCTTCGCGGCGGTGCCCTCCATGTTGATGCGCATGGTGCGGTCGATGAGGCCCGCTTGCCGCGCGGGCCCGATGATGTTGTCGCGGAGATCCTGCTGCATCTGCTCGACCGCCATGCCCTGCGGCGGTGTGAACTTGAGCGTGACGGCGGGGAGTTCCTCGACGCGCTTGATGTCCTGGGGCGCAAGGGTCGGCGTGACCTCGATGATCGAATCGAGCGGGACGACGGGGCCCGCGGGGGTCGCGACGGGGATCTCCGCGAGCTTCTCCTTGAAGGAGAGACGCCCGCCCTCGGGGACGATGTTGATGTCGATGTTCCGATCCGGGAGCTTGTACTCGCCCGCGAACGCGCCGTCGAACAGCGCGCGCACGACGGTGCCGACATCCTCGTTGCGGACGCCCAGTTCGCGGGCCCGATCGTTGAGGGTGACCTGGAACTCCTGCTGCTGGAGATTGAAATTGCCCGGGTCGGGGCTGACCTCCGTCGGCCCGTACCGTTCGATTCCGAGGCCGAACATCATGCCCGCGGCCTCGATGACGCGGTCGAGATCGGGTCCCGCGATCTCGATATCGACGGAGTTGCCGCTGCCGCCCCCGGGCCCGGTGCCGAAGATCGAGGTCTGGCGGGCGCCGCCGTAGGTGTCGGGGATGGGGCGGATCGCGTTGCTGAGCAGCTGCCCCACGGGGATGACGATCTCTGGGATCTCGCTGGTGCCCCCGACGAACATGCTCGATCCGAACGCACCGATGAAGAAGTTGTCCATCGGGACGGGGTCGAAGGGGGGGGGCGGCTCGCCCGGGCCCATCGCGGGGCGGCGGATCGGGTCGAGGTTCGCGATCGCCTGCTCGTCGTCCGCGTCGGCATCGAGGTAGGGCTTGACGACCTTCTCGATGCGCCCCGCGAGTTCCTCGCGGTACTCGACGCTCAGGCCCGGGGGGATGAGCATGCCGCCGAACACGAGGTTCTTGTTGCCCGCGGGCAGATAGTCGAGCGGGGGCGCGAGCAGGACGGCGCCCCCGAGGCTCGCGGCGGTGAGGCCCAGGATGACCAGCGGGCGGACGGTCCAGCCGCGCCAGCCTCCCATGCACCAGTGGATCCAGTTCGCGAAGCCCGTGACGAATTTGCCGAAGAAGGCATCGATGCGCGAGGTGCGCGCCGAGCCGTCGGGGCGGGCCTTCCGGTTCTTCATCCAGCGCGACGAGGCCGCGGGGATCACGGTGATCGAGACGATCAGCGAGAGCACGACCGACGCGACGATCGCCAGCGCGATGTCGCGGAAGAGCTGGCCCGCCTCCTCCTGGATCGTCAGCACCGGGATGAACACCGCGGCAGTGGTGAGCGTGGAGGCGAGGATCGCGCCCCAGACCTCGCGCCCTCCCCGCAGCGCGGCCTTCATGGGCTCGTCGCCCTGCTGGATGCGCCGATAGATGTTCTCGAGCACGACGATCGCGTTGTCGACGACCATCCCGACCGCGAACGCGAGGCCCGCGAGCGAGATGACATTCAGCGTGCGCCCCAGCGCGAGCAGGACGAGGAAGGTGCCGATGACGGAGACGGGGATCGCGATCGCGACGATGCCGGTCGAGATGAACGAGCGCAGGAAGACCATCAGCACGACGCCCGCGATGGCGCCGCCGATGAACAGGTTCTGGGTCACCAGCGAGATCGACGAATCGATGTAGGTCGTCTCGTCGTAGACCTGGCGCATGCGGAGGTGCTCGCCCGCGGACTCGTAGCCGGGCGGCGCGAGGTTGGGCAGGATCTCGGCGCGGATGACATCGAGGCGCTCGCGGAGCTCCTCCATGATGTCCACGACATTGGACCCGCTCTGGCGGATGACATTCATCGCGATGGAGGGGTGCCCGAACGAGCGGACGAAGCCGCGCCGCTTCTCGTGCCCAACCTCGACGGTCGCGACATCCTTGACATACACCGGCGAGCCGTCGCGGTAGGCGACGACGGTCTCAAGCAGCTGCTCGGGCGTCTCGTACTGCCCCACGAGACGGACACGGTAGTCTCGCTTGGACTCGGCGATCGTGCCCGCGGAGACATTGCGGTTCTCGCCCCGCAGCGCGTTGACGAGCTCGAGATGGTTCAGCCCGCGCTGCGCGAGCTCGAAGCTGTCCACATAGACGCGCACCTCGCGCTCGCGTCCGCCGTAGATGTTGACCTCCGCGACCCCGTCGATGCGTTCGAGCTCGGGCTTGATCTCCTTGTCGAGCGCGTTGTAAAGGTGGGTGATGTCGAACCCGGGGTACTGATCGACGACCTCGGGGTCGAGGCCGGTGATGATCCACGCGATCGCGTTCTCGCTCGACCCGTCCGCGACGCTGATGCGGGGCTCCTCGACCTGCTCGGGATATTCGCTGACCTGGCGGAGCGAATCGGAGACCTCCTGGCGGGCACGCGGGATGCTCGACCCGATGTAGAACTCGAGCTGGATGTTCGCCGTGCCCTGGCTCGAGGTCGAGGTCATCCGCTTGAGGTTGCCGACATTCTTCAGCTCCTCTTCCTGCTTCTTGACGATCTCATCGACGATCTCCTGGGGGCTCCTGCCCGGCCAGACCGTCTCGACGGTGATCACCGGGCGATCCACCGTGGGGGTCAGCTGGATCGGGATCGCCGTCAGGCCGATCAGCCCGAACATCACGATCAGGATCACCCCGACGGTCACCGTGACCGGCTTCTTGATCGAGAACCCGACGATGTCCATCAGCCGTCGCTCCCTTCACGCCCGGCCTGGCCGGGTTGTCCGCCCCCGCGCCGCTCGCTTCCGGATCCACCGCCTCCGCCGCCCGCGAAGGGCGAGTTCGGGGGCGGGTCCTGCACGATCAGCGGCTGCGTCGGGAACACCCGCTCGTTGCCCTCAACGAGCAGGAACGAGCCTGCCTGGATCTGCCCCGACCGGATCGCGACGCGGTCGCCCGACGCGAACTGCCGGGAGATGCGGGCCGCGATCGCCTTGCCCGTCACCGCGGGGTTGCTGGAATCGCGGTTGGGGACCGCCATGTAGACATAGAGCCCCGCGTCGTCGCGGAGCACCGCGTCCTTGTGGATCGTCAGAACGGGCTCGACCGACCCCGTCGGCACCTGCGCCGTCACGCTCATGCCGGGCTTGAGACCCGCGGTCTCCCCGTCCACCGACAGGCGGACCGGGAACATCCGGCTCAGCGAATCTCCCAGCGGGATGACCGAGATCACGCGCGCCACGGTGTTCGCCCGCTCGCCCAGCCCGGGGACGAGCAGCGGGATCGACCCGAGGTCTTCGTTCAGGTATCCGACGAGGTGCTCGGGGACATCGATGCGAACCTCGAGCTCGGTCATGCTGACGATCTCGACGATCGTGTCGCCCGGCGTGACCCACTCACCGGTCTCGGTCGATTTGCGGACGATCCGACCATCGAAGGGCGCGCGGATCGTCATATCCCGCAGGCGACGCTCCGCCAGCGACCGCTCCGCTTCGCGGGCCGCGACCATCGCCTGGGCCTGCACGAGCAGCGCCTCGGTCGTGCGCACATTGGCGTCCGCGGCGTCGATCTCGCTCGCGGTCGTGCCGCCTCGCCCTTCGAGCAACTGCAGACGCTCGAGGTCGCGCGAGAAGCGGGCGAGTTCCGCCTCGCGCTGCGCGACCTCCCCCTTCGCGGCGAGCACATCCGCCTCCGCCTTGCGCACATCCAGCGCCGCCATCTCGTCGTCGAGGTGCGCGATGACCTCGCCCTGCTTGACCGCGTCGCCCTCGTTGACGGGGAGCTCGACCACGAACCCCTCCACCTGCGAGGCGAGCAGGCTCCGGCGCAGCGACACGATCTCGCCGGTCACCGAGCGCGGGACCATCAGCGATTCCATCCGCGCCGCGTCCAGACGCACCGTCGCGGGGGGCGGGCCCTGCGCCGCGGAGGGCGCGATCAGGACCGCGAGCGCCGCGATGCACGGGATGAGGCGGGACCGGTTGAACCCGATTCGGCTGCGCCGATCTCTCCGGACTGTCATGCGTTCTCTCCGTTGCCTGTGCGTGGGTCCAGTGCGCCCTCGGGGTCGGCGATCAGCGCCGATTCGAGGCGGGCGATGTTCTCGATCAGCCTCGCGAGGTCCCGCTCCAGCCGGTCCGTTTCCTTGTCGCTGAAACCGTCGAGGAAGGGCGGGCAGAACGCGGCGGCGAGCTGTTTGGTCGTCGCGTAGGCCTTCCACCCCGCGTCGGTCAGGCCCACGAAGGTGGAACGCCCGTGCCCCGGGAGGTTGAAGCGGCAGACCAGCCCGTCGTCCTCCATCGCGGCGACCATCCGCGAGGAGTTCTGGGCGCTCAGGTTCACGCGCTCCGCGATCTGGTTGATCGTGCTGGGCTCGTCGCTCTTCCCGATGGCGCACAGGAACATCCATCGCGAACTGGTCAGCCCGTGCCGGGAGGCCATCCGGTCGCCCACCCGCATCATCATGTGGTGCAGTTCGAAGAGGCTCCGGACGATGGGCGATTCGTAGTCCTCGCACCCGTCGGGCCTCGGCGCGACGGCGCGGGGAATCGCCCCGCCCTTCGCGTGCTCGGGCATCGACAGACGGGATGGTGGGGTGGAGGTCATGCGGTGCTCGCTGGTGCGGGTTCCGGTCTCCATGACCGGCCCGTTGCGGAGCGATTCAACGCGGGGATCCCCTTCGATTCAACATGTTGACAAATTAATCCGCAACATGTTGACTTGCGGGTGCATACGCCGGGCGTGCCCGCCCCTGAGAACGCGCGAAAGAACGGATGCACACACCCTAGCCGAGCGGTTGCATCGGGAGCGCGGAGCGTTGCTCCGGAGTCACCGGTTATTGAATCACGGGGCGCCGGGGCTCGGTCGTGTAGACATTGCCCTCGAGGGTGGAGGGGTCGCCGTCCTCGCCCGCGGAGTAGATATAAGGCACCCCGCCCACGGCGGAGCCGCCGTCGGAGTCCCCGATCGCGGGGCCGGGCCCGGACCAGTTCTCTCGATCGGCGTCGGTCAGGAAGTTGCGGCGAATGGTGCGGATCGGGAAGTCCGTGGGAACCGTCGGGTTGTACCCCGCGGGGGCGCGGTTCGCCTCGAGCCAGTAGTCGAAGGGCCCGAGCGAGCCGTCGTTGATCGGCGCGACGCCGGTCCCCGGGTTCCCAATAGGCCGGAGATTGCCCTGGTTATCCTGCTGGGTGACGAGCCCGTCCCACGCGGGGTGGACAAACCGGAGGGGCCTGCCCCAGGCATCGAGGATCGTGCGCAATTCGGGCTGCGAGCCCGGATTCCGGATCGTGGCGTTCGGATCAACGGGATCCGCGTCCCCGTCCCAGCGGGTGAGCAACTGCGGATCGACGCTGCCCAGGGTGTCGGTCAGACCGACATCCTCGAGCGCGCGCATGAACAGGCCCATCGAGTTGATCCGGGTCCGGTCCTCTTCGCCCGGCGTGAGATCGACCGCGTCCGCGAGGGGATAGGCCGCGAAGTCCTGCCCGTCGAACGCCGGCGCGATCTGCGGCGCGAACGCCGAGACGAACGCGGGGGGGACATTCCCGACATCGTTGACATAGGTGGTCACCGCGGCGTCGATCGCGCGGATCGCGTCGCGGGTCTGGCGCGTCTTGCCCCCGCTGATCGCGTTCGCGCCCACGGTGGTGACGATCGTGATCAGGATGCTGATGACCGCGATGACCACGAGCAGCTCGATGAGCGTGAACGCGCGACCGCCCGCGGTCCGGCGCCAAGCGACTCGGCTCGTCGGTGTCTTGCTCACGCTCGTGCCCACGCGGTGGCTCCTCGTGTGTCCGCCAGCTCAGCGGGTTCGTGGTCCGCCCTGTTCCAGTCCCTGAATCCGGGCGTGCGCCCGTCGCGGCAACGCCCGGTGTCTTTCGACTCGGAACGCGGGGCGTGCCGAAGGCTCACGCATCCATCGCCCGGATGCTCTCCGCGTTGCACTATACGGGCGATCGGTCCCGGATGATGCGACTCTCAGAAAACCGCTTTGTTCACCCGTGTCCCGGCCCGAACAAGCGGGCCGGGACCGATGATCTGTCCAGAACGCCGTTCAGGGGTTCTGATCGCCGTTCTGATCGGATTCTGATTGGCTCTTCGGGCTCGGCTGGGCCGCGGGCGGGGGCATCATCGCGAAACCGGGCCCGACGATCGAACTGCCCGGGATCATCCCGCTTCCGGCCCGCGCCGCAGGCGGTCGCTGCGCGGGAGGCCGCGGCGCCGGGGCCTGACTTCCCTGTGCCTGACCTCCCTGGGGCGGCGCCATGCGGGGTCCGCCCGCGGCACCACCCGCGCCCATCTGGGCACCAAGGGCCGCGGCGGGGGAGATCCGCGCTTTGAAGATGTAATCGGTGACCTTGTCGCGGACCCCCTCGAGCATCTGGTTGAACAGCTGGGCGCCCTCGCGCTTGTACTGGATCTTGGGATCGACCTGGCTGAAGGCGCGGAACCCGATGACATCGCGGAGCTTGTCCATCTCGTAGAGGTGGTCCTTCCACGCGGTGTCGAGGGTCTCGAGCAGGATGGTGCGCTCGAAGTAGAGCAGTTCGCTGCGGAGCAGATTCTCGACGCGCGCCCGGATCGCGTCGTCGCGCTCGTCGTCCTCGAGGAACCGCATGCGCGGCGTGACCCCCGAGCCCAGGCGCTCGGTGAGGAACGCGTCGAGCTCGTCGTCGCCCTCGACCGCGAGGGCCTCGTCGATGGTCTTGTTCAGGCGGTCCTCCTCGACGAACTCGCGCTGCGCCTCGCGGAAGCGTTCCGCGATCTTCTGGGGAGGCGTCTTCTTGATCTCGTCCTCGGTCATCTCGATGCCGAAACGGTTCCGCGCCCAGTTGCGCAGCTCGGCGAACGCCTGCTGGGGGTTCTGCCGCGCGAGCATCATGGTGAGCTCCATCATGAACTCGACGGGATACTCGACCTCGCGCTTGTTGTAGAGCTCGCGTGCCTTCTCGAGGATCGGGTCGCGCGGGTTGCGGGCGTCGTCGTCGCGGGCGGCGATGATCTCAGCGGGATCCACCTCGAACGCGAACTTGCGCTTGACCCACGCCGCCAGCTCATGGGCGCCGTAGTCGCGGTCCACGAACTCGGTGAGCCCCTCGAGGTCCGCGTTGTCGATCTGATCGAACGCCGCGACCTCCAGGGCGTTCTGGACCTCGCGCCGCTCGCGGGCGCCCCCCTCGCGGAGCTCCGCGGGGTCGATCTCGATGCCGAAGCGGTTCTTCGCCCAGCGGGTGAGGCCCGCGGAATCGAAGTCGACGCTGATCTCAGATCCCTCCATCGGCATGTACTCGCCGATGGTGATGTCGATCATGTGCGTCGCCTCTTCCTTCGCGATCTTGCGGATCGCGACATCCATCTCGTCGCGGTCTTTGCCCCGCAGGCGTTCGGGCGGGATCGAGACATCGAGCTTCTGGCGTGCGAACTCCGCGGCGCAGAGCGCGGGGTACTCGACATCGAGCATCTCCGCGATCGCGTCGTCGATCGCGTCCTCGATGTACTCGAAGATCAGGCCCTTGACATCCCGGCCCTCGAGCACGCGCTGGCGCAGCCCGTAGAAGTGCTGGCGCTGGTGCTCCATGACCTCGTCGTACTCGAGGATGTTCTTGCGGATCTGGAAGTTCCGCTCCTCGACCTTGCGCTGGGCACGCTCGACATTCTTGGACAGCCAGGGGTGCTCGATCGCGTCCCCTTCCTTCATGCCCATCCGCGCGAGGAGCTTCTGGGTGGTCTCGCCCGCGAACATCTTCATCAGGTCGTCTTCGAGCGAGACATAGAACCGGCTCGACCCCCGGTCGCCCTGGCGCCCCGAGCGCCCGCGGAGCTGGTTGTCGATGCGTCGGCTCTCGTGCCGCTCGGTGCCGATCACATGCAGCCCGCCCAGCGCCTCGACGCCCTCGAACCACCCGACCCGGTGCAGCTTCATCCGGCCCGTCGCGTCGAGCTCGTCCTTGAGCGTCTCCGCGTCCGCGGCCTCGATCTGCTTGTCGCTGAGCCAGGTGAAGCCCGCGGCCCAGTGGCGCAGCAGCGCCAGCTCGAGCTCCGCGAAGTCCATCTCCTCGATGTCCTTCTTCTTGAGCCCGTGCTCTTTCATCCAGTCCTTGAGCTCGGTCTGGGCGACCTTGCGGAAGATGTTCTCGCGCACCTCGTCGTCGGTGGAGTCGGTGGTCAGACCCCGGCTCGCGACGCTGCGCCGGAGCCAGTGGTCGAGCAGCTGCTCGCGGGAGATGCTCGCGAGCTTGATGTCGGTGCCGCGGCCCGCCATGTTGGTGGCGATCATCACGGCGCCGAGGTGCCCCGCGTCCTCGACGACATTCGCCTCCTGCTCGTGCTGCTTGGCGTTGAGCACCTTGTGCTCGATCCGGTGCTTGCGCGTCAGCATCTGGCTGAGCATCTCGCTCTTCTCGACGCTGGTGGTGCCCACGAGGACGGGGCGCCCGATGTCGTGGAAGTGCTTGATCTCGTCGACGATCGCTTCCCACTTGTCCTTCTCGCGGAGGAACATGAGGTCGTCGTGGTCGGTCCGGATCATCGGGCGGTTGGTGGGGATCGTCACGACATCGAGGTGGTAGATGTCGTGGAACTCCTGGGCCTCGGTGTCCGCGGTGCCGGTCATACCCGCGAGGCGCTTGTACATCTTGAAGAAGTTCTGGATGGTCACCGTCGCGACGGTCTGCGTCTCCTGCTTGATCGGGACGCTCTCCTTCGCCTCCACCGCCTGGTGCAGGCCATCGGACCACTGGCGCCCGATCATCGGGCGCCCGGTGTTGGTGTCGACGATCACGATGCTGGGCTCGGTCTTGCCCGACATCCGATCGGGGACATTCATCACGATGTAGTCCTTGTCGCGCGTGTAGACCGCGTGGGCGCGGAGCGCCTGCTCGACGAGGTGGGGCAGGTCCTGGTTCTCGTCGACATAGAACGAGCCCACGCCCGCGGCGCGCTGCGCCTCCGCGATGCCCTCGTGGGTCATCGTTGCGCTCTTGCGCTCCATCTTGATCTCGTAGTACTGCGTGTGCTGGTCGCGCTCACGCTCGAGCTCGGGGAGACGCTTCTTCTCGGCCTCCAGCTTCGCCTGCAGCTCGGGGACCGTCGAGCGGTCGCGGACCTGGCGGATATCGCCCTCGTAGCCCTTGATCCGCTCCTTGCACGCGGTGACCTGGTCCTCGATGTCCTGCCAGGGACGCTGCTTGTCGACGAGGTGCTTGGCGAGCCTGTCGGCGATGTCGTACCGCGGCTTCTCGTCGTGCGCCGGGCCCGAGATGATCAGCGGCGTGCGCGCCTCGTCGATCAGCACGCTGTCCACCTCGTCCACGATCGCGAACTGCCGCTGGCGCTGCACCTGCTGCTCAACGGACCGCTTCATGTTGTCGCGGAGGTAGTCGAACCCGAATTCCGCGGTCGTGCCGTACACGACATCGCAGCGGTACATCACCCGCTTGACCTCCTCGGGCTGGGTGTGCATCGGGTGGATCGCCCCGACGGTGATCCCCAGCCCCCGGAAGAACGGGTACACCCAGTCGCGGTCGCGCTGCACCAGGTAGTCGTTCACGGTGACGACATGCACCTGGTTGCGCTCGATCACCGCGAGCAACGCCGCGAGCGGCGCGACGATCGTCTTGCCCTCGCCCGTCTTCATCTCCGCGATCTTGCCCTGGCTGAGCACCATGCCGCCGATCAGCTGCACATCGAACGGACGCGCCCGGAACGGGGGGCGGCTCTCGGGGTAGACCTCGCGCACCGCCTCGTAGACCTCGACGGGGATGTCCATCCACAGCCACGCGGGCTGGGGCTCGGTGTTGCCCAGCAGGTCACCCTCGGGCGCGCGCGGCTCGGCGGCGTCCATCGCGGCGCGCGTCTGGTCATAGAGCTCACGCGCCGTCCCGCTCAGGACGGAGGGGTCGAAGCCGTAGTCGGGGCTGAACGCCCGGCGGATGCCGACATGCCGGTCCATCGCTTCGCGGGCGAGGGCGAACGCCTCGACGAGCAATTCGTCGGTCTTCGCGCCGTCGTCGTGCCGCTGGCGGAGTTCCGCGACCAGATCGCGGAGTTCCTGGTCGGTTTTCACCCGCATCCGGGGCTCGAGTTCGTTGATCTGCTCGACGCGGGTCGTGTAGCGCTTCACGAAGCGCTCGTTGCGCGTGCCGAAGATCTTGTTCAGCAGCGGGCCGACGACGGGGATTTCTGTGGATGCCATGGAATGATCCTCCATGCCCCGAATAGGGGATGGCTTGGTCTGGTGTTGGGGTTGGGTGACGCGATCGCGGCGCCGGGTCAGCGGCGCGCAGCGATGGGAGAAAGAAAAGGAGCCGGCGTGTTCAGCACGCGGGCGGGGGAAGATTGAGCAGGGCGTCTCGCAGCAGGCGGGGACGCAGCCGATCGCGGCTCTCGACCACGCCGAGGGTGCGGTGCGGCGGCGCGACCGACGCGGGCGAGCGCGTCGGCAATTCGAACCGGATCCCGGTCGCGAGGCCCGCCTGGGTCTGCACCGGCAGGAGGCGATCGGCGATGAGCCGCGCCTGCAGCGCGACGCGGGCGGAATGCGAGACATCCCCGACGCCCCGCGCCGACGCCTGCGCCGACACCGAGATGAGCATCATCAGCAGGACCGAGGCACGCAGGGCGGCTCGGCTCGCGGGGTCTCGGGATGGCGCGGAATCGGCCATGACTGCGGAAGTATCGGCTCACTTTGGCACAGAAGCAAGCAATCCGTACCGTCGGGGCCCACGCGGGCCGCGAGGCCCGATAGGATTCTGGATCGTCCTCGGGTGGTCACCCGATAACCTCAGGGCGTGAGGCGGGGCCGCACGGTCTTCCGTGGCAACCGCCCAGATCCATCTGTTCCGCCGGGCGGAGATCGCCCGCGCAGCGAGAGTGCCAGCGCCATGATCGTGACCCGAGAAGCACTTCCGTCCACGCGCGAATCGCTGACCCACAAGTTCAGCGTCGCGAACATCGAGGGATACCTGACCATCGGGCTCTACGAGGACGGGCGCCCGGGCGAGATCTTCATCAAGATCAGCAAGGAGGGCTCGGCGATCTCCGGGTTCTGCCAGGCCTTCTGCCGCGCGTTCAGCCTGAGCCTCCAGCACGGGCTGTCGGTGGGCGAGGCGGTCCAGCGCTTCAAGGGCATGCGGTTCGAGCCCTACGGGCAGACCAGCAACCCCGATATCCCCGAGGCGAGTTCCATCATCGATTATCTCGCCCGCTATCTCGAACTGCACTTCGCGACCGAGACCGCGGGAATCGGGCGGCTCAAGGACTGATCGCTCGCCCGCTGGCTGTGGGCAGCGAAGCTCACCGGCCCGCGACGACGCTGGGCGGCAGCAGCCCAACCAGCACCAGCACGGACCCGATCGCGAGCACCCAGAGGCGGGAGCGTTCGCCCGTGGTGAGGCGCGCCAGCAGCGAGGCGTCCTCCTCGAACGGGGGCAGCTCGATCGCGGGCGGTTCGAGCGAGACGAACACCGACGCGCTCGCGGTCGGCTCGGCGAGCGGGAGATCCACGATCTCGGCGCCCTCCCGAGCGAGGCCGAGCTGGGTCGTCGCGAGCTGGTAGATCACCGCGTCGTTCCCCTCGAGCAGCGCCCCGAGGTAGGCCTCGTGCCGGGTCAGGCGGTGCAGGCGGTGCATCTCGGTGAGCAGCACCCGATCGCGACGCCAGTGCGCCCGCTCGAGATCGCGAGCCGCGGGGATCATCACCCCCGACGCGATCAGCGCGAGCCCCGAAATCAGGAACAGCCAGCCCGCGTCGAAGAGCGGAGCGCCTGCCTTTCGGACGGGTTTGCGGCGTCGGGAGGGCATCGAGCAGGAGCGCATCGGCGATGCGGGGCGGATCGCTTGACAGAACGATCCGCGGGCCTTTTCCGACAGGCGGGGCGCATGCCTTCTACACTCGCCCGATGCGACGCGAAGTGGTGATCAGCGGGGTGGGCGCCGTGAGCGCCGCGGGGGTCGGTGCCCAGGCCGCGTGGGAGGCCCTCGAGTCGGGCGGGCCCGCGATCCGACCGCTCACGCTGTTCGACCCGAGCGGCTTCGCGACCCGCCTCGCGGGGGAGATCCCCGAGCTCAAGGCCCGGGACTTCGTGCCCAAGAGCTACCGCAAGGCGACCAAGATCATGGCGCGGGACTCGGAGATCGCGGTGATCGCGGCGCAGCTCGCGCTCGCGGATGCCGGGCTCGCGAGCCGGGGGAGCGGGGAGACCGCGTCGTCCGCGACGCCCGAGGGCACCCCCGCGATCGTTCCGGACCGGACGGGGTGCCAGATCGGCGCGGGCCTGCTGAGCGCCGAGATCAACGAGCTGACCGCGGCGCTCGCGACGAGCACGGACGACGCGGGCGTCTTCAGCCTCCGCAAGTGGGGGGGCGAGGCGGGCGACGGCGCGATGGGCAACCTCCCCCCGCTCTGGATGCTCAAATACCTCCCCAACATGCTCGCGTGCCATGTCACGATCATCCACGGCACCGAGGGCCCCAGCAACACGATCACCTGCGCCGAGTCGAGCGGCATTCTCAGCCTGGGCGAGGCCTCACGCGTCATCGAGCGCGGGGATGCGGATGTCTGCTTCGCGGGCGGGTGCGAATCGAAACTCAACCCGCTCGGCATCGCGCGCCTGACCTTCGCGAAAAGGCTCGCGCCCACCGGCGAGGCGACGGATCCCGCCGCGTTCGCGATGCCCTACGACCCGTCGAGCACAGGGGGGTTGCCGGGCGAGGGGGGCGCGATCCTGATGGTCGAGTCGGGCGAATCGGCTCGCGCCCGCGATCCGGAGAAGATCTACGCGGAGATCGCCGGGTTCGGCGCGGGGCATTCCCCCATGCCCCATTTCCCCGGCGTGCTCGATCCCGAAGCGACGGGCGATTTCGTGGACACCGGCCTGCGCCGCGCCGTCCGCGCGGCACTCGATGATGCGGGGGTTTCCCCCGATGAAATCGACGCGATCGTTCCGGGCGCGCTCGGTGTTCCCGTCGCGGATCTGGGCGAGCGGAACGCGCTCCACGAGGTATTCGGAGAGCGGCTCGGGACCATCGAGACGATCACCGTCGCGCCCGCGCTCGGGGCTTCGTCCGCGGGGCACGGCGCCCTGCTCGTCGCGACGGCGGCGCTCGCGATCCGTCATCAGCGGTTGCCCGCCCGCCTCCACGCGGGAACGCCCTGCGGGATCCTCGCCGGGGCGCGTGCAGCGGGGGACGCGCCGTTGCATAATGTTCTGGTCTGCACGCCCTCTCTCGGCGGGCAGGTGGGCGCCCTGGTCCTCCGCCGCGCCGGGGGATGACGCGTCCAACGCTACGAACCATCGACTTCACCACCTTGGGCATCGGCGCCCGGGGCAGGGGCGCACGACTCGGAGAACAGCAACGATGAGCGACTACGGATACAGCGACAACCGCTACGGCAATCGGAACGACAACAGGGGCAACTACCGGGGCGGCTACAACCGCGGCGGCCGGGACAACTACCGGGACAGCCGAGGGGGCGGCTACCGCGACAACCGGGGCGGGGGGCGCGACCGGCGCGGGGTGCAGCTCGACGAGCTCGACCCGGCTCTCACCGAGCTCTCGCGCCGCGTCATCGGGTGCGCGATCGAGGTCCACAAGGAACTGGGCCCGGGCTATCCCTGGGAGGTCTATTTCAAGAGCCTGCAGATCGAGCTCAAGGCCGAGGAGATCGAGTTCAAGCCCGCCCACAAGTTCGAGGTCGAGTTCGACGGAGAGGTCGTGGGCGAGGTCGTCTGCGACCTGTTCATCGGGGACCGATTCCTGGTCAAGCTGATGGCCGAGCACACCGAGATCGGCACCCAGCCCCGCAGCGAGCTCCGCGCCCAGCTGCGCGCGGCGGACTTCGAGCTCGGGCTCATCATCAACTTCGGTGAGCGTCGCCTCAAGGACGGGCTCGTCCGCGTGCTCAACCCCGACAAGCTCCGCGAGCTGCGGGGCGAGACCGACGACGACGAGTACGAGTATGTGGACGAGGACGAGGACGAGGGCGCGGAGGCGACCGCGTCCGCCGAGGGTGACGACGAGGAATGAGCCGCCCGTCTTCCTCAGCAAGCCCGCGCCGCGTGGTGATTACGGGGATGGGATGCGTGACCCCGCTGGGGCACGATCCGGAGTCGCTCTGGCGCCGTCTCCTCGCGGGGGAGAGCGCCGTGGGCCCCGTGACGCGGTACGACGCCTCGACCTTCCCGACCAACTTCGCCGCCGAAGTCCGTGATTTCGACCTCGCGGAGCACATGGGCGCCCGCGCCGCGGAGCACGCGGGAGCGGGCCTGGGCACGCGTTTCGCGCTCGCGGCCGCCTCCGACGCGTGGGAGCAGGCGGGCCTCGCTTCGCGGGACCTCGACCCGGACCGCGTCGGGATTTACATGGGCTCGGGCGAGGGCGGGCACGACTACGACAACTTCTTCGCGACCAGCCTCGCGGCGTGGCAGGCCGACGCCCGCTCGGTCGACACCGCGGAATGGGCGACACAGGCGATGGAGCGATTGAGCGCGGTGCTCGAGATCGAGCAGGAGCCGCATGTCTCGATCTCCCACCTCGCCCGAGCCTTCGGGTGCGGAGGCCCCGCGTTCAACTGCATGACCGCGTGCGCCGCGAGCACGCAGGCGACGGGCGAGGCCTACGAGATCATCAAGCGCGGGGACGCGGATGTGATGCTCGCGGGGGGCGAGCACTCGATGATCCACACGCTGGGGATGACGGGGTTCATCCGCCTGACCGCGATGAGCACGCGACGCGACGAGATGCACGCCGCGAGCCGCCCGTTCGACCGCACACGCGACGGATTCGTGATGGGCGAGGGCGCCGGCATCGTCGTGCTCGAATCGCTCGACCACGCGCTCGCCCGCGGCGCGACCCCGCTCGCGGAGGTCGCGGGGTACGGGTCCACCGCCGACGCCTACCGCATCACCGACATCCACCCCGACGGCCTGGGCGCACAAAAAGCGATGGCCGCGGCCCTCCGCCACGCGGGGATCGACCCGAAATCGCCCGGCCCCGACGGCCGAGCCCCGGTGCAGTATGTCAGCGCGCACGGGACCGGCACGCCCGAGAACGACGGGATCGAGACCAAGGCGGTCAAAGGCGTGTTCGGCGATCAGGCGGGGCGCGTCTGTTTCAGCAGCATCAAGAGCATGACCGGGCACCTGATCCAGGCCGCGGGCGCTGTGGAACTCATCGCCTGCGTGCTCGCGATCCGGGACGGGAAGGTCCCGCCCACGATCAACCTGCGCCACCCGGACCCGGAGTGCGACCTCGACCATGTGCCCAACGCCGCCCGGGACCTGTCGGGCGAGGGGGGCGTCGATGTCTGCCTGTCCAACTCCTTCGGGTTCGGCGGGCAGAACGACACGATCTGCGTGAAGCGCTTCGTGGGGTGAGACCCTGCGATCAGGTGTCGCGTCCAGCGCGACGAGCGGAGGCGACATGTCGATCTACGACCAGCCCGTCCGAGTCCTGCTCGTCGAGATGATCGACGAGTTCAAGTCGAACGACCAGATCCACTTCACCACCACGGACGCCGTCCAGTGGTTCGGCGAGCGGTACCCGAAGATCAAGGAGGGGACGATCCGCGCGCACCTCCGCCGGTTCTCCGCGAACGATCCGATTCGGCTCCACTACACCCCCAAGCCCGGAGAGGGGCTCTTGTTCAAGCTCGGGCCGAGCGAGTACCGGATGTACGACCCCGAGAAGGACCCGCCCGAGATCCTGCCCGGGACGCCGATCGACCCGGGGACCGACGAGCCCGACTCCCCGGTCCAGCAGGCATCCTCGGAATTCGCCTACGAGCGTGATCTGCAGTCCTACCTCGCAAAGAACCTCGAACTCATCGAGCCCGGCCTGAAACTGTGGGAGGACGAGGATTCGTCGATCAACGGCATCGAGTTCGATGCGGGCGGCCGCCGCATCGACATCCTCGCGGTCGACGCGAGCGGGGGGCTCGTGGTGATCGAACTCAAGGTCTCGAAAGGCTACGACCGGGTGGTCGGACAGCTGCTCCGGTATGTCGCGTGGATCAAGAAGCACCACGCGGAAGAAGGACAGCCCGTCCGCGGCGTCATCATCTCGCGCGAGATCAGCGATGACCTTCGCCTCGCAACGGGTCTGGTCCAGGGGGTCTCACTCTTCGAGTATTCACTGTCGATCGCGTTGAAACCCGTCCCAGCGATGTGAGGTCATCCCTTGCCCGCACAACGGGTTCTGCCAACTCTTCTCCCATGACCACCGAACTCTTGATCACCGTCGCGACGGCCCTGATCGGCGTGCTCGCCGCAGGGAGCGCCGCGTCCGATGCTCGGCAGCCCGACGACGACAACGCCCCGCCCCCCGCGATCCGCGCCTGGATGGACCGCCTCACCGTCAAGCACGCCTACGACCCGGAGACCGGGTTCATCGTCGCGAAGGAAGTGATCACGCTCCCGCCGCTTCTCGCTGAGGGGCCGTCCCTCAACGAAGCGATCGACGCCGCGGCCGCGGACGGGAAGGTTGTCGTCGCCTTCGCGACCGCCGACCGGTGCGCACCCTGCCAGCAGTACAAGAAGTCGGCGTTGAACGATCCGCGTGTGGTCGACGCGCTCGGGCGGAAGCACCTGCTCGCGACGCATGTCGAAGTGGACCGCGAGACCGCGCTCGCGCAGGCCCGCCTGGGCTCGCTGGCGATCCCGATGACCTACGCCCTGTTCGGGGGCGAGCCCATCGCGGTCCTCCGCGGGCAGCGATCGCCCGACGAACTCCTCGCCTGGCTCGACGCCCTCCCGACCAACCCCGAGTCGGCCCGCCTGCTCCGCGACACCAACGCGTGGCACCACACGCGACTGGAACGCCTCCGCGCCGAGGACGGATGGCTCTCCCTCGTCGGCCTCGCGTGGCTCCGCGAGGGCCCCAACCGCGTCGGACGCGATCCGGATTGTGAGATCACCCACACCGGCTTCCCGGCCGATCACCTCGCGACGCTCCACCTCGAGAACGGCGCGGTCCGCATCGAACCCGCCCCGGGCCTGCCAGACGGCGTGACCCTCCATGGACTCCCCGCCGACGGCGCGATGCGGGCGGATACCGAGGGCGACCCCACCGTCGTGCGCATCGGCGGCGTCCGGTTTCACATCATCGAGCGGGGTGGGAAGCTCGCGGTCCGCATCAAGGACGCCGACGCACCGACGCGGACCGGATTCAAGGGCATCGAGCGGTACCCGGTCAGCGCCGAGTGGCGGATCATCGCCGCCTTCGAGCCCGCGGAACCCGGACGCACGCTCACGATGGACACCGTGATCGGTGTCGAGGAGCAGTCGGCGATCGCGGGCTGGGCCCGTTTCGAGCACGCGGGGCACCGCGTGCGCGCCGCGCTGTTCCCCGCGAGCGGGAACGGCTTCTATCTGCGATTCGGCGATACGAGCAACGGGACCGGGACCTACCCGATCGGGCGGTACCTCTCCGTTCCGGCGCCGGGGGACGACGGCACCGTGGTGCTGGACTTCAACCGGGCGTACAACCCGCCCTGCGCGTTCACGCCTTACGCCACCTGCACGCTGCCCCCCGATTCCAACGATTTCCCATTCTCGATCGAGGCGGGCGAACGCTGGAGCGCCGAATAACGCGGCTCGGACGCCGTCATCGGGCAGCCTCTCATCCGCCGACGACCGATCCGCCGATACCAACTTCGGTATGCGCACCGCTCACCTCATCCTGGGCCGCGTGATCCCCGCCTGCGCGATCCTCGCGGCGTCGGGCGTCGCGGGCGTGTTCGGGCTCGAGCTCATGCGAGCCCGGACCGAGCGTGAGATCTACCGCGAGCGCCTCGCGGACCTGACGCAGACCTACACCCAGCTCGCCGACCGGTACAACACCGCGGTGCGCCGGACCGCGATGACCGAGCTCATCGTCGAGGACGGCACGCTGACGGTCGTGGTGCAGTCCGCGGGGGGACGGATCGCGGACATCACGACGCCCTACGACCCCGCGTCGGAGATCTATGTCGATTACGCGATTATCGGGGGGCGGGTCTGGATCCGCCGGATCTTCGACGCACGCACCGCGCCGTCCGACGCGCTGGTGATCGACCCCGCGCTCGCGAACATCGAGTGGGACGAGGCGGGCACCGAGATGGGCAAGGCGATCTACCGGAGCCTCGACGAGGGGCGGTGGATCGTCACCGTCGCGGGCAACGGCGGGCTGGGTCTGCGCAAGGCGGAGCCGGGCGAGGAGATCGTGCTGGGCCCTGCGCCGGTCATCGACGAGTTCGAACAGATCGAGGCGGAGGCGATCCGCCGGCGCGATCAGATCGACTGGCGCGACCTGCTGGCGCGGGTGCTGGGCAACTGAGACCTCGGTCGGCGGTTTGGTGGGCTCCCGGAAGTCCGATTCCCCGCGCGACCGATTTGTTTGCGGGTCAGTGCACACCCGTTCCCCCGTTCTCGAAGGGCGCCACGACTCGCCGTGCCGCGGCGCCGTCGTGCAGGTGTAACGATCACTCCCGACCGCACCACGGCGCGTCAAGGCGACTGGTGGCACCAGGGCGGGAAGCGAAAGGCGCGAAAAAAGGGCCGCCCCCGTTCCCGGGCGCGGCCCCTGTGTTTCGTCTCAACAGCCGATCAGAGCGATCGGCCCTCGTTCATCACGGGCAGCCCGCGCTGAACAGGCTGACGAAGGTGGTGATGTCCGCGAGATCGAGGACGCCGAAGTCGCCCGCGAAGTCCGCGATGCCGTCGCCGTCGGTGAAGGCGGTGACAAAGGTGGTGATGTCCGCGAGGTCGACGATGCCGTCGCGGTTCAGGTCGGGGCGGCAGAGCTCGTCGGAGAGGCACGCGCCGGGATCGAGCGGGGCGCTGAGGCCCTCGACGAAGCCGGGCGAGCCCGCCATCCGCCCGTTGAACAGCGTGGTCAGGCTGTTGGAGCGGGCGCCGAAGAAGCCGGACGGGACCGAGCCCCAGTTGAGCCCGCTGTCGTTGTCCAGCTCGTTCAGGTCGTTGTTGTTGAACAGGAAGATCGCGAGGTGGTCGATGCTGGGGTTCGCGTTCTGGGGCACGAGGGGCCAGACGAACCCGTCGTTGTCATAGTTCACGACATCGATCGGGTTGTCCGACGCGTCGCGGAGCTGCAGGATCTCACGCCCGCTGCTCGGGTCGGTCGCGGTGCCGCCCTCGCCCGAGTCGCCCAGACGGTCCAGGCCCGGCTGGAGCAGGTCGGTGTACCACGCCTCGACGGGGATCGCCTGGTAGCCGCATCCCCACGCGTCGTAGAACTCCTGGACGGAGTCGTAACCGACGAGCGCCGCGCCCTCGCGGTCGGCGCCGAAGACGACCGCCGCCTCGTTGGGCGCCAGGACGGTGCCCTGCGGGAAGGGGGTGGTCGCCCCGTCCTCGTCCTCGAGGTACCAGCCGCTCACATCGATCGGGGCGCCCGAGACATTCAGGATCTCGACCCACTCGTCGAAGCCGGGGTCGGACTCGGGGAACGCGGGCCCGTTCGGATCCTCGGAGTTGGTCGCGAACATCAGCTCGCTGATGATCACGCTGCCCGCCGCACGCTCGGGCGCGCCGGTGTTGACCACACCGGGCGAGCCGTGGTCGCGGCCGTCGAAGAAGCCCGTGTCGTTGACGCGCCGCGCGCCGTCGAGGCCGCGGATGGACAGCGCCCAGTTCGCGCCGTTGTTGTTCGCGGTGGTGTTGATGCCCTGCCCGCTGCGGTTGAGGTGATAGAACGAGCCGCGCCCGTCATCCCCGGGCCATCCGCCCTGGGGCACACCGTTGGAGGTCGTGCCCTGGTAGTTCGCGACATCGACGCGGACATTGACGGTGATGTCGCCGTCCTGCACCGGCGCGATCAGCGAGCGCACCTCGTTGGCGAGGTCCGCGTTGTTCGCGAGGCTAACGCCGCCCACCTGGATGTACTGGTAGCCGACGACCGGGCCCCAGCCCGCTTCCCAGTCCTCGAGCGAAGGATCGCCCAGCACCGCGACCTCGCCCGGCGCCAGGATCAGCTCGGGGAACGCGGGCTCGGGCCCGTCGAACACGGGCTGGTCGAGGTCCTGGAAGAAGAAGCCCTCCAGGTTCACCGACTCGGTCCCGCTGTTGTACAGCTCGATCCACTCACGCTCCGAGCCCGAGGGGTTGAACATGATCTCGGTGATCGTGATCTCCGCGTAGCCCGGGACGCCCTGGCAGACATCGAGCACGCCGTTCCCGTCCGCGTCCAGCGCCGCGTTGTTCGCGATGTCGAACGAATCCAGGATGCCGTTGCCGTCGCAGTCGAGCTCCTGGTCGAGCTGGATCTCGCAATCGTCGGGCACGCCGTTGTTGTTCCCGTCCGGCTCCGCCTCGTCGGGGATGCGGTTGCGGTTGCAGTCCTGGCTCACGCCCAGGATGATGTCGATCGCGTCGTCCTGCGCGTTCCCGTTGAAGTCGGTGAACGACTCCGCGACCGTCGGGACGGTGCCGGGGCTCGCGACATCGCCGTCGCCGTAGAGCGTGTAGGTCTCGCCGTTGTCCTCGTCGATCGCCTCGACGAGCCGGCCCATGATGCCTCGGTCGATGCCCTCGGTCGAGAGGCCCCACGCCTCACCGGGGAGGACGCTCGCCTGGTCGGTCGCGCCCAGGGCGCCGTTTGCCGGATAGGGGGGCGGCGCGCTGGTGAAGAAGTTGGGCTGCAGATAGATCGAGCGACCGTTGCTCGAGAAGGGCCACTGGTTGTTGCTGCGGCCCACCTCGTAGTTGGGCCAGTTGATCACATTGCCCGCGTCGTCGATGAGGTGGAGCACCTCGTTGACATCGCTCGCGGTGTTCGCGATCGTGATCTGGTTGGGCAGCAGCACGACGCGGTAGTCGATCGTGTCGCCCACGCCGTCCATGTCGGTGTCCTCGCCCCACGAGGCGATGAACGCCGCGACGGTGTTCTTGCGACCGTTGTTGTTCTCGCCCCCGCCCAGGTCGTTGGGGTACTCCCAGATGCCGCCGATGATGATCGACTCGCCCGGCTGCAGGACGACGCTGTTGACGACTTCGCAGTCGCCGATGTTGAAGTCGCAGGCGCCCTCGATGTCCTGCGCGCTGGGAAGGATGGTGCCCGCGACCGGGTCGAACAGCTCGCCCGCGCCGAAGGGATCGCTGGGGCTGTTGTTGTCCTCGTCCGCGAGGCGCCAGTTGGTGATGTCCACGGGGATCAGGCCGACATTGGTCAGCTCGACCCACTCGCTCTCCGCCTCCTCGCCGCCGGGGTTGAAGAACACCTCGGTGACGATCACATCGTTGCCGATCCCCGCGTACGCGGAGGCCGCGCAACCCGCCAGCAACGCCAGCGTGCTCGCTTGCTTCTTCATGACTCAGATCTCCGTTCTCTCGGTGCAGACGAGGCCCCGGCGCCCCCGCCGATGATCCCGACCCCACGGCCCGACCCACGCCGGCCCGCGCATTCCGCCCGCCGCCGGGACGACGGACGCTCTCCTCGATTCACCGCGCCGATGCACGCGTGCGTCGGACGCAGCTGAAAAGCGCGGGCGGGCCGCGAGGCCCGCCTGATCGCGCTGCATAGAGAAACTCAGTCGACGCCTTCGATCCGGAACCGGACCACCGAGCCCGGACGCCCCTGCACGAAGCCCACGCTCTGCTCGAACGAGATGCCGGGGGTGCTCTCGAAGATCTCCGTGATGTACTGCCCCTGGTTCACGCCCGTGATGCCCACATGCCGGCTCCGCAGATAGGTCGCCAGCAGCTCGGCGCCCTTCTTGCGGAACTGCACATGCCCGTCCGCGAACCCGATGTTCACGCCGGCATCGCCGTGGTTGTTGGTCCGCTCGTCGGGCCAGTTGCCCAGCACCGGGCGGTCGGAGTTGTTCGTGTTCACCCCGAGACGGCGGAGCACATCCTGGTCGTGGTCCTCGTCGCCGTCGAGGGTCAGCAGCGTGGTCGAGGGCGCCATCCCCGAGTCGAGCCGCTTGATGAACCGGTTGTACGAGAGCGGGCCCGGGTTGAAGTTCTCCGGATCGCCCCCGATGATCTCCTCGCGCCGCCCGTACCCCGGGTCGTTGGGGTCGGTGTACCCGCGCTCGTAGTTCATGTCCACGACCACCCGGTCCTCGGTCGGCGCCGTGTTGTACCGCACGCGGAAGCTGCCGTCGGGCCACTCCGCGTACGAGTCCAGGAACGAGTAGCCGTGCCAGCCCCAGAACTCGAACGAGTGCCCGCGCTCGAAGAGCCCCTGGTCCGCGGTGCCCTCGAACTCGTACGCCCCGTCGACCTCCGCCATGATCGCGTTGGTCGTCAGGTCATACGGGACCGCCCGCCCGTGCGGGTTGCGCCGCCCCGTCGGGCGACCGTTCACCGTGCCGTCCACCTCCCAGAGCACCGATCCGTCGACGGTGTTGTTCGTCGAGGCGCACACCGCCGCTTCCGGGGTGTCGAGATAGTCCACGAGGTACGCGAGGTTGTCGTCCCCCGAGGTCATCGTGGGGTTGAACACCCCGAACTTGTTGTCGTTCGCGAAGGTCGATGACGCCTGGACCACGCCACGCTGGCCCACGGCGCACACCAACCGACGCGCCGACTCCCGCGCCGCGCCCAGCGCCGGGAGCAGGATCCCGATCAGCAACGCGATGATCGCGATCACCACGAGCAATTCGATCAGCGTGAACCCCGAGCGGGACGACGGGCGGACGATTCCTTCGCGGGCCATCGTGTCTCCTTCGTGCCAGGCCGCGGTCATGCCGAGCCCAGGCTTGCAAGAGCCTTGATTACGCATATGAGAAACGACTGCATAAACGAGCAGTTCTGGATGCGGAGCACTCTACACCCGGGGCTCATCCGACCCGCCCCCGGATCGCATCAAGTTTGCGCGAACGCGTCTGAACCAAGTGTTTGCAAACGAGATCCGGTACCCGCCGCGTTGTTGGCCCAACCGACGGAAAATCAGGAAGATAAGAATGTTTCCCAAGGCGGCACAATGTGAAGATTTAGTAAAGGTATAACATTCCGCCCCCCGGTTCGCGTGCCCCGCGCAGGCG